>Ga0233425_10003055_pt1 | contig 31446 bp, 17 predicted proteins | sample Watercolumn_Towu_2_FD_181712 | JGI IMG/M metagenome (GOLD analysis project Ga0233425, IMG submission 181712) | Freshwater microbial communities from Lake Towuti, South Sulawesi, Indonesia - Watercolumn_Towuti2014_140_MG | ecosystem: Environmental > Aquatic > Freshwater > Lake | place... | reverse complement strand
GGCTACGCATGGCACCACGTCGTCTGGCGGCTGGGCCTTCGACCCGAGGAGGGCGTCACGAGGCTTGTGGCCGCGCTGGCAGGAACCGCCACGATCCTCGTCATCTACCGCCTCGGCACGCTCCTGCACTCGCGCACCGCGGGCCTGGTCGCGGCAATCCTCCTTTCCACCAGCTTCTTCCACGTGTACCACTCCCAGGACGCCCGGGCCGTGGCGCACCTCACGTTCTTCTACGCGCTGTCCTGGCTGGCCATGGCCGAGGTCTTCTGGAACAACCGGACCCGGTGGGCCCCGGTGTACGCCATCTCCGCCGGTCTGGCCGGCCTGTCCCACTCCCTCGGCGGCCTCTACCTCGTGGTCCAGGCTGCCTTCTTCCTCGCCCTCGCTCTGACCGGCCGCCAGCCGTGGGAGCACGCTCGCAGATACCTCTTCGCGGCGCTGGGAGCACTTCCGCTGTGTGCCATCCAGCTGTTCGTGGTCGCGGACTACGCGTTCGCGTTCTCCGTGACCCGGCTTCCGGTCCAGCAGGTCATGGAAGTGGAAGACCTCTTCCTGCTGCGCCTGCTGGCTGCGTGGCTGGCGGGCGGAAGCGCGGTCGCGACCCTCGTGGCGCTGGTGCTGGCAGCCTGGGGTCTTGCGGCCCGAGCCGGCAGAACGGCCGTGCTGCACCGGGCCCACGCAGCCTGGATGCTGGCTACGTGGCTCGTGGCTCCGGTGGTCGTCCTCTACGCTGCCGCGGTCTGGGTCCGCGTCGGCCGGTTCGAGATGTACCACCTGCTGCCCGTCCTCGTCCCGTTCCTGCTGCTGGCCGCGCTCGGCCTTGCCGACGCGGTGGACCGCGCCGCACGACGGATCGCTCAGACCGGGAGGGCCGCAATCACTCTGGCAGTCGCGGCCGCGCTGGCCGTCGCGGCCAACGCTCCCGCGCTCACCGCGTGGTACGACTACCCGGTCAGGCTCTTCCAGGGAGAGGACTTCCGAGCCGTGGGAGCCTACCTCGATACGCTGGGGCTGGATGGCCGCGACCTGATCCTGACCAACTACTCCGAGCACATGGTGCCGCTCAATTTCTACGCGGGCAAGAGCCTCGTTGCCGCCCGCGTCGCGGTGCCCTGGGTCCCGGAGAACGGCTCGTGGCGCTACCATCTCCTGCTGCGCGCCGAGTTCCAGCAGACGGACAGCGACGTGGTCCGGCTCGAGCCCGACGGGATCCGGCACATGTCTGCGCTTCCCGCAGGGCCCGGCTCCATGACGGGCCGCGTGGTCGTGATCCTGCCGTGGGTGCAGCGCTCCATCGCTGACCGCGGCCTGGCACCCCAGCTCGAATGGCTCTCCGGGAACAGGGAATCCCTCCTGGCAGACCCGGTTCCCGAGGGGACCCTCCCGGCCGGCTACACTGCGATCCGGTTCCCGGGAGTGACGCTGCTGGTGACGGACCCGGGTCCGCGGGACGCGCGGGCGGAAGCCGCGCGCATGACCCCCCTGCTCGTGTCCGCGGCCCCGCCGCTTCTGCGCGACATGGCGCCGTCGGTTTACGGCCCCTTGTAATCAGCGTCCGGCCCATCTATAACGTGCAGGACGGGGTGTTGGAGGTCGTCATGACGAAACAGGACAAGAGGCTTACCGAGTACTTCGAGGCAGTGCGCTCGGCCCGGATGCGCCGGCCCAGGTTCATCACGCTGTCGGGCATCGAGAAGCAGCACCTGTACCTGCCCCGCGAGCCGGGCCCGGACTACTTCGAGCGGGTCGGGCTTCCCGGCTCCTACCCCTACACGCGAGGCCCCTACCCGACCATGTACCGCGGGCAGTTCTGGACCATGCGGATGTTCTCCGGCTTCGGCACGCCCGAAGACACCAACGCACGGTTCAAGTACCTGCTCCAGGCCGGCCAGACCGGCCTTTCCACCGCGTTCGACATGCCCACGCTCATGGGCTATGACCCGGACCACGCCCTCTCCGCGGGCGAAGTCGGCAAGGAGGGGGTCAGCGTCTCCAACATCGCGGACATGCACACGCTGTTTGCGGACATCCCCCTGGACCGCGTGACCACCTCCATGACGATCAACGCTCCGGCCATCGTGCTGCTTTCCCTCTACGTAGCGGTCGCGCAGCAACGGGGCATCGGGCTGGACCGGATCGGCGGGACCACGCAAAACGACATCCTCAAGGAGTTCATCGCTCAGAAGGAGTGGATCTCCCCGCCCAGGCCCGCCATGAAACTGATTCAGGACACCATGGTCTACTGCGCGCGCCACGTGCCGAAGTGGCACCCGATCTCCATCTCCGGCTACCACATCCGGGAAGCCGGTGCGACCGCGGTCCAGGAGCTGGCCTTCACCCTCGCTGACGGCATCGGGTACGTCCAGGCGGGCATCGCGGCAGGGCTCGAGGTGGACGCGTTCGCGCACCAGCTCTCCTTCTTCTGGGACGTACACAACGACTTCTTCGAGGAGATCGCGAAGCTGCGGGCCGCCCGCCGCATCTGGTCCGACGTGATGAAGAACCGGTTCGGGGCCCGGAACCCCAAGTCGTGGCTCCTGCGGACCCACTGCCAGACCGCAGGCGTGTCGCTCACCGCGCAGCAGCCGTACAACAACGTGGTCCGCACCGCGTTCCAGGCCCTGGCCGCGGTGCTGGGCGGAACCCAGTCGCTCCACACCAACTCGCTGGACGAGACCTTCTGCCTGCCCACCGAGGAAGCCGCGAAGATCGCGCTGCGCACCCAGCAGCTCATCGCACACGAAACCGGCGTGGCAGACGTCGTGGACCCCCTTGCCGGCTCCTACTACGTCGAGGCGCTCACCGACGAGGTGGAGGAGAAGGCCCGCGACTACATCCGCAAGATCGACGACATGGGCGGCATCCTCGAAGCCATCGAAAAGGGATACCCGCAGATGGAAATCGCGGAGAGCGCCTACCGGTTCCAGCGGGACGTGGAAGCAGGCGAGAGGGTGATCGTCGGAGTCAACAAGTTCGCAGAGCAGGAGCAGGCGCCCATCCCCACCCTGATCATCCACAAGGAGGTGGAGGAGCGGCAGAAGGAGAAGACCGCAGCATTCAAGAAGGCCCGGAAGAACGACGCGGCCATGCGGGCCCTCGACAACGTCCGCACCTCGGCCCGCAAGGGCGAGAACCTCATGTACCCCATCATCGAAGGGCTCAAGGACGGGATCACGCTGGGCGAGATCTCGGACGTCTTCCGGGAGGAGTTCGGCGTGTATACCGACCCCGCATTCTGCTAACACGCTTTTGCGTACCCGCTACATTCAAGTACAATACGGAGCCATGTGAGGTTCCGCATGCGTCTCCTCCTGACACGCTTCTTCGCCTTGGCGCTCCTTCCTGCCGCGTGGTCGTGCACGTTCGATGCGGTGGGACTCAATGGGTTCCAGTTCGAAGCCGGCGAACAGAACGGCTTCGCTGACGCACACACGGAAGCCGTGGACTCCCTGGCCGACGCGGACAAGGACGATACCGGCCAGCCCGTGCCCTGCTCCAACGACGCAGGCTGCGTTCTCGACGCCGACGCCGCGGAATGCGTGGTGCCCCGGTGCGTAGACGGGTTCTGCAAGGCGGTCCCCTCGGACAGCCACTGCGCAGAGCCCACGGACTGCGCCTCGTGGACCTGCGACGCCAAGAAGGGATGCGTGAAGGTCCCCACGCCGGACAAGCCCTGCACGCCGCTCAACCAGTGCCTCCTGCCGGGAACATGCAACGCAGAGGGGGAGTGCACGGGAAGCGGGCCCGTCGTGTGCCAGGCCGATACCTGCTACGAACCCTGGTGCGACCCGGACTCGGGCTGCCAGACGAAGCCTCTCTCCGGACCCGCGTGCGATGACTCCGACCCGTGCACCTCGGGCGATGCTTGCGCGGAGGGCGTGTGCAAGGGCACGCTCCAGCCGGACGCGTGCCCCTGCAAGGACGACTCGGAGTGCACCCAGTTCGACGACGCAGACAAGTGCAACGGCAGCATGGCCTGCATCAAGGGCACGTGCCAGCTCGACCCGGATACCATCGTCACGTGCCCGCAGGTCCCGGGCGTCCAGTGCGTCGAGAAGGCCTGCGACAAGTCCACCGGGGACTGCTATGACAAGAGCACCAAGGCGGACACCCCGTGCGAAGACGGCAACCCCTGCACCCTCATCTCCTTCTGCGACGGCCAGGGCCAATGCGTCGGAACCGCGGCTCCGGACGGTACCACCTGCGACCTCGACGCAGACAAATGCACGCTGGACGCGTGCGAGGCCGGAACCTGCGCCGCAGGACCCACGAAGTCGTGCTCCTCGGGCTCCCCCTGCGTCCTGGCGTCCTGCAACCCCGGCAACGGTGCGTGCGACAAGACCGTGCTCGACGCCGTCCCCTGCGACGACAACGACGGCTGCACCGTGTACGACGAGTGCAAGGACGGATTCTGCGAGGGCGTCGAGGGCTGCGCTGACTGCAAGGTGGCCACCAACTCGGGCCGTCTCTGCACCGACGGCAATGACAACACGGTGGGCGACTTCTGCTTCGGGTCCAGCTGCACCGGGTTCAAGACGCAGTCGTGGATCGAGGCACAGGACAAGGGGACCGCGTTCAGCCGCGTGACCTACCAGGGAACCGACTACTCCCTCCTCGGAACGCGGCAGACCAACGCACCGGACCCCCTCGGCAAGTTCGTCAAGTTCGTTCCCGGGAACCCTTTCAAACCCGACTGGCCCTACGACCCCAAGCTCGTCGACATCGACGGCCGCGTGGCCGTCGGCCCGGCCAAGATCTACTACTTCGGGCAGAGTTGGAGTGCGTCGTCCCACCTGTGGGACAAGGCAGCGGACGTGTGCCCGGAGCTGAACGCCACCGGTTTCGAGCTGTCCGCAGTGGCACACCGGGAGTCGCCGGACAGCACCACAGGGGCCTCGGGCGAGTCCGTGCTGATGGGACTGTCCGCGGTGGACGAACCTTCCGAGAGCTGCCTGCTCGTCTCCTGCAACCGGGCGTCCTCCGCATCTCTCTGGTCGTGCTCGGCCATGGCCCCCTTCTCGGTGCTCGGAAACGAGGACCCGCCCATGCCGCTCCACGTGACGGCAATCCGCCTCCCGCCGCCCACGGGCTCCTGCCCAACCCCGGCAGCCTGCGTCAGCAAGACAAACCCGATCTACGTCGCGCTTTCCAGCCCCTCCCCCATGGGGACGACCCTGGGCATCCGCCGCGGATTCACCGGGGAGGACGGGAAGCTCACGTGGGACTCGGTCGCCAACGTGGAAGTGCCGGGCCAACTCCCGGTCGAGCCCCGCATCCTCGCTCTGAGCGTGGACTCTGACCTGAACCTCTTTGCCGCGGGCACGAACCGTTTCCTGTTCGCCAAGCCCGCTGGCGCCAACGGCAGCACCATCAAGGCGAACTACATGGGGCTGGAGGACGACGAGACCCACTTCTACGGCGTGTACCACGACAAGTTCGTGACCGTCATCGCGACCACCCGCATCTCCAAGGGGACCGGGCAGGACGCCAAGGCCACCTTCCGCCTCGGAGCCCTCACAGGCTCGGCCGGCCTCCTGCTGACCCCCGGGGGAACCGAGGAGCCGTTCTTCGCACAGGCCGCTACGTTCACCGACTGCCTGGATTGCCTGGACAGCCCGCTGGGGCTGCCGGGCATCACGGACCTGGCCGTCAACCTCGATCACATGGTCGCTGCACCCGTCTCCAAGCCAGTGCTCGTGCTTTCCGGGACAGTCCACGACACCGCGGCCGGAAAGCCCTGGGGCACCGCGTTCGTGCTCGCTCCGTGATTCCCTCCAGACCCGGAGGAATCCCATGGCCTTGACTCCCTCCACCGCATCCCGGACCTGGCTCGAAGAGGAGGTCCTCAGACGGGACTTCCTGGGAGTCCAGCCCGGTCTCGAACGGATCGCCTCGGTCCTGGAAGCACTGGGGAGCCCGCATCACAGGCTGGGCAAGGTCCTCCTGGTGGCAGGGACGAACGGCAAGGGCTCGGCGGCAGCATTCGCGGAGTCCCTCCTGCGCCACGCAGGGTTCGCGGTCACGCTCAACACGTCGCCACACCTCGCAGACATCTGCGAGCGCCTGCGCGTCAACGGCCTGGATGTCGAGCCCCGGGCGCTGGATGCCGCAGCCCGCCGCGTGGCCGCGGCCGAAAGGAGCGCGGACCGGCTGCTCACGGGCTTCGAGCTGGTCACCGCTGCCTGCTTCGAGGCCGCTGCCACCGCCCGGCCGGACTACTCCGTGGTGGAGGTCGGAATGGGTGGCCTGCTGGATGCCACCAACGTCGTGACTCCGACGGTTTCCGTCATCACCCCCGTGGGCCTGGACCACACCGACCGCCTCGGCCCGGACCTGGTCTCCATCGCGCGCCAGAAGTTCGGCATCACGCGGCCGAACGTCCCCTGCGTCTGCGCCCGGCAGGCGGACGCGGTGGGTGCGTTCCTGTGCGGGCAGGCGCGCTCCGCGTCCGTTCCCCTGCTCATCGAAGGCCGCGATTTCGTCGCGGGCGGCACGCCGGAGGCCTTCCGCTTCGACGGGCTGGGCTCGTCCCTGTCCGGGCTGCGGCTGGGGCTTCAAGGCCGCTACCAGGTGAGCAACGCGGGGGTGGCGCTCGCGTCCTGCCTCGCCGCGGTGCAGGACGCTCCGCGGATCGAGAAGGCCGCGGCCCCGGCTCTCACAGGCGTGCGATGGCCCGGGCGCTTCGACATGCGGGACGTAGACGGGTCCGCAGTCCTCTTCGACGGCGCACACAACGGCCACGGGGCCGAAGCGCTGGCAGCGGCCTTCGTCGCAGCCTTCCCCGAACGGCCCGCGGTCCTCATCGCACTCAAGAAGGGGAAGGACGCGGCAGCAGTCCTGGCTCCCATCGCCCGCATCGCTTCCAGGCTCCTGTTCACCACGCTCCCGGGCACACCCGGATACGACCCCGAGGAGCTGGCTCAGTTGGCACCATCCGGGCTGCCGTGCGAGGTCGTGCGCGACCCGGACGCCGCGCTCCTGCTCCTGGCAAAGGCCGGAGGACGGCCCGGCATGGCCCTCTGTTGCGGTTCTCTCTACCTTGTGGGATACTACCTCGCACGCCTCGGCCGGGGCGCGGATTGAGTTGCCGGAAACCGCGTCTGCCCGGATGGACGAAACGAGGCCTTTCTCAACGCGGGAGAGTCGGTCATGAAGACATACCTGTCCCTGGTACTCGCGGTCACGCTGGCTTCCGCGCTCGCCGCCTCCTGCAAGAAGGCGCCCGACAAGGCCCAGGAGAAGAAGGCCGAAGCCCCCTCGGCACCGATCCCCGGGAGCAGCACGGCCAGCGACGCGCCGGAAGGCAACCCCTCCGCGACACCCGGTGCCGTCTCCGGCGCCGCGGTCAGGCAGGAAGCCGAGCCGCCCAAGAAGAAGGAGGTTCCTCTGCTCCCCTCCGGCGGCTCGCCGCAGCTCATCCAGGGCCCGCCACTGCCGCCGGTGAACAACAGGGAGTCCGTGGTGCCGGCAGACCTCCTGGAATGGAAGCAGGTGCCCCACCAGCGCAACGGCACCGAGGAGCGCCAGTTCCCTTCGCCGCTGGACGCCGCGCTCGACCCCGACAAGGTGAAGAACCGCGCCAGCATGCTGTTCGATCTCACGCGGGACGCGAACCTGGCCACCATCGACAAGAAGTACTTCCCCACGGTCGCAGACTACACCGAGTTCCTCCGGTACCTGGGCTACACGTACACCGTGGACGAGATGGCCAGGCTCACGCAGCACGTGCACGACCAGGTTGCCAGGTTGTCCCTGGAGTACGGCGAGTTCGTGCAGCCCCTGGAGCGCGAGGACAAGCTCTTCGGACAGTACCGGCTTGCCAGGTACACGTTCGAGTACAAGGACAAGGCCGGCGTGAAGCAGGAGGGCTGCTACCTCATGATGCTGTCGGAGATGACCTGGCGCATCCTCGATATGGAATGCAAGGAGTGGTATCAGAAGTAGAAGGTGAACCCCGCGTGGCCGAACAGGCCCCCCACGCCCAGCCCCACACCCTTCGAGTTCCCGTCCGGATCCGCGGCAACCGGGCTGCCCAGCCCCGCAGTGTCCAGCATCGCGGACTGCCGGCTCGTGCCGTCCGGATAGATGGCGAAGGTCATCCCCGTGGCCAGGTTGAAGGAGAACGCATCGGACAGGAAGTACTCCACCTCGATGGGCACCTCCACCCCCCACTGCGTCACGTTGCTCGCATCCTTGAACCCCCCGGCCGCGGACGGGTCCGCCAGCGTCAGCTTGGTCGCCCACCCCAGATCCAGCCGCCCGCCAACGCTCAGGTTGGCGAACTTCGTGCCCGCAAGCACGTAGCGGATGCCTCCCGACGCGAGCAGCACCGTGGTGTTGTCGTTGTGCGCATCCAGCACGAACCCCGCACCCATCAGGTAGCTCATCGCCAGCATCGGCGTGGCCCAGTACGTGAAGCTCAGCCCCTGCGCGGACAGCATGGTCCTCTGGTACCCGACCCCGAACTTCCCGTGCATGTTCTTGGCCGCAACGGGAGCCGACAGCAGCAGGCAAGCCAGCAACACCCAAACCGTTCCCCTCTTCTTCAACATCGTGCCTCCTTCACACCATCAGCGCAGGCATGACCCACAGCTCGGTCGCTGCCGGCAAGCTGAGCGCGTCCACCTCTGCCTCGCCCCGCCCGAAACGCCTCACGCTTCCGCCCCACGCAGCGAGGAAGTCGGCAAGCGGGCGGATGGCGAGCTTCACCTGCGGTGTCAGGTAGTGCATCGGGATTGCGACCCGCGGCGCCACCTGGCGGATGAACGTCACGGCATCGGCCGGCCCCATGGTGAAGTGGCCGCCAACCGGCACGAACAGGACGTCGACCGCGGGCAGCGTCGCCCGCATCGCATCCGACAGCGGATGCCCCGCATCTCCGGGGTGGAGCAGCGTCATCCCGTCCAACGCGAAGACGCTCACGCGGGACTGGAAATCCACCCGCCCACCCGCATCGCCGTGCTTGACCGTGAGCGTCCTGACGCCCAGGCCCCGGTACGTCCCATCGCTCTTGACCACGGCAGGGGTCCCGAAGGACGGGGAGACGTGGTTGTGGTCCAGGTGGTCGTGGGACACGATCGCCACGTCCCACTGCCCGGGGATCGCCTTGTAGTCGAGCAGCCCCCCGAACGCCCCGGGCTCGTACGGGTCCAGCAGAACCCGGAGGCCAGAGGCCGACGTGAGCCCGAACGCAGCGTGTCCGAAAAACTGGATCTTCACGGGCGCCCTCCTGCCGCAGCGTGCCTCTCGAGCAAGCGATTATAGTCGTCGGGGGTATTGACGTTCAACAGGATCCAGCGGTCCGACACCGGCACCTGGGCCACGCCCACGGATTCCAGAGCTTCCGAGAAGCGGGTGCAGTCCGGCATCGCGAGCAGCGCGGCGATGCACGGACCGGGGATCAGCACCGGGTGGCCCCGCTGCCCTGCCCCCACCACGGGGACCAGGACCCTGGACAGAGAAGGCTCGGCTTCCCACGCCCGCAACAGGGCGCGCATCACTCCCGCTCCCTCGGGCACACAGTCCACCGGAGTCACTAGCACCGCGCCCGCGTCGCCCACCCGGGCAAGCCCGAGGCGAACCGACGAGAACATGCCGTCCTCGGGTCTCGGGTTGACGACCAGTGCTGCCGGTCCCCCCGGATCAGCCCCGGGCACGTCCCGCGTCTCGGGGGCACCGGTCGGAGCATCTGCTCCCCGCAGCGCGGCCTCCACGGCTTCGCGCGTGTCCGGGTTGGCCACCACCACGACACGCGATTCGGAAGCCAGGATGCCGCACGTCCACGACAGGATCGTGCCCTCCCCCAACGGCAGCAGGGCCTTCGGCCGTCCCATCCTCTCGGACCTGCCGCCGGCAAGAACCACGCTCCACACAGGTTTCCGGGCCACCGTCGCCTCCTCCGACATGCCCTTTGTAGCGTGGAACCCCCAACCCGGCAATGGATTAGAAGGAATCAATGAGATAGCAGGCTTGATCGATCACCACCGCAATCAGAAAGCGAAGACGTCACACCCCTGTCTGCGCTGATCTTTGGTGTGGATTGCCGAAGCCGCAGGCTGTTGACACGGCCGAGCCTCTCGTGGCACGGTGAGAAAAGGCGAGCGCAACGATGAGGAGGGCACTTGGATGTGGTACGCCAGCCGTGACAGATTGGTGTTTCCGATACTGACTTTGATGCTGGCCGCTTGTGAGCTCAGCTGTTCCGAGCAGACGACCCAGACCCATGACGTCCCGGTGGATGGCTTGCCTGGCGAGTCATCGGCCGTGGATGGTGGTGACGATGCGGAGGCCGCTCTGCAGGACGGTGCCTTACATGAGGTTGCCGACCGCTCGGACGGTGCGGCGAGCGATGCCGTGTGGGACGCTTCGGTCGATGCCATGGCCGATGCCGTGGGCGAGGTTCCGGTCGAGACCGCCAGCGATGCCGTGTGGGACGCTTCGGTCGATGCCATGGCCGATGCCGTGGGCGAGGTTCCGGTCGAGACCGCCAGCGATGCCGTGTGGGACGCTTCGGTCGATGCCATGGCCGATGCCGTGGGCGAGGTTCCGGTCGAGACCGCGAGCGATGCCGCGGTCGACACCGACACAGAGACACTGCTTGACATGGGACCGCTGGACAGCGGGGATCTGGGCCCGGACACGAGCGAAGCCGTCGCCTGCCAGCCCGATTGCAACGGCAAGGAGTGCGGAGATGATGGCTGCGGCGGAGAGTGTGGCCCGTGCGCGGAAGGTTTCAATTGCCTGGGAGCGGCCTGCGTTGCGGACGGGGGCGAGATCTGGGTTGATGACGATAACATCGGAGACGTGCTCGCTGACGGGTCCAAGCAGCACCCGTACTGGCTGATTCAGGACGCGGTCGATCAGGCTGTCCCCGGGAGCATCATTCGAGTGGCGGCCGGGACGTACACGGGGGGCATCGTTCTCGACGTTCCCTATTTGGCGCTGTCGGGGGAGTCCAAGGAAGGCGTTGTGATCTCCGGCCCCAAGCTGTTCGAAGTCCTGAAGGTGGAAGCTTCCGGAGCATTGGTCGAGCACGTGACGCTTTCCGGGGGCGCCGTAGGTATCTGGGCCCACGGCACCTACGAGGCTCCCCTTGAAACGGTGACCCTCTCGGACGTCGCAGTGTCCGCGCTCGAAGGCGGGAAGATGTGCACCCAGTACACTGTCGAGGGAATCTGTGTGGAGAAGGGAGGCATCACAAAGGTCGTTGGCATCTCAATCTCCCACGCCGGTTCTGTCGTCGTCGACGAATGCACCGTGGCGAGCCTCGCCGGAGCGTATTCGTGGCTCGGCGGTGACCCGATGACGGATCTGGCGTTTTCCGAGCCGGTCGTGGGAATGGCACTGAAGGAAGTCAACGGGTGCAAGGTCTCGGACCTCCGCGTTGAGGGTGTGTCGGGCGCAACGGTGTACATGGGTGACGCAGGAGAGGCAATCGGAGTCGATGTGACCGGGTCCCAGAACTGCACGTTCACACGCACCGAGGTGTCGGGCGTTGCCGGTGGGTTTGGCAAGGCAATCGTCGCAGTCGACGCCGATGGCGTGGGGTTCAGAATGCAGGGCTGCACGGACGTGCTTGTGGAAAACAGCGTTGTTCGCGACATCTCGGGCGCGACCGGAGACTACTGGAGCCCGGCCAACGGCCGCGCCACGGGAGTTCTCGCGAAGAATTCGGAGAACCTGGAGATCCGGTCGTGCTCGATCCGAGGGATCGTCGGCACAGGTGGAGCCGGGGGACCCGGCGTGGGAGTCCGCATCGAGGGTGAGGGTATCGGCAACGTCGTGGACAACTCCATCATCGCTGCGACCTCGACATACTGCGTGGCAGGGGATGGCACCGGGCTGGTTGAGTATTGCGCGTTGTACTCGTGCGGAGATGCCCAAGCCGCGGGTGTTGTACCCGAAGCCACATGTCTCGATGCGGATCCGGAGTTCGTCGACGAGGCGAATGGCGACTTGCACCTCAAGGCAACGTCTCCGTGCATTGACGCGGGAGATCCGCTGAGCCCCTATGATGAAGAGCCCAGCCCCAACGGTTGCCGCATCGACATCGGGGCCTACGGCAACACCCCGGAGGCGACCTCGGCCCCGGGCGCTCCTCACTGTGCCCCCTGATGTCTTCCCCTTCCACGTCGGTGGCGCACTCCCGGTAAGCACGGTTTGGGGCGCTATTGCCCATGTGGAACCCGTCTGCTATGGTAGAGGAAATGAATTGCGCATCTGCGCAGAAGGACTCACGGGCATGCGTCATCCAATCGCAGGCTTGATCGTCGCAGGGATGCTGCTGGGATGCGGGTCCGGATCCGGAGGAAACCCGGTGCCCCCTTCCGGCACGGACGTGTCGTTCGTTCCTCAACCCGCGGACACGGCCGGCACGGCCGACCTCCAACCCGGGGGGGATGCCTACGCTCAGGAGACGTCGCCCGCCACCGATGTCACAGGGACCGTGCCCGACGGCTCCGGCGACGCGTGCGACGACGACGGCGGCCCCGTGGGTCTGATCGACGCGGGCACGGAGCCGGGGGACGCACAGGAGGACTTTCCGGCAGACGACCTCCCTGCGGCCGGTGACCCTGGCACAACCACCGATGGCTGCACGCTGGCAGACGTCGCTACCGCGGACCAGGCCCCACCGGCCGAGGATGTCGTGACCGCAGACGAGACCCCACCGGCCGAGGATGTCGCGGCCGCAGACGAGACCCCGCCGGCCGAGGATGTCACGACTGCAGACGAGACCCCGCCGGCCGAGGATGTCGCGACCGCAGACGAGACCCCGCCGGCCGAGGATGTCGCGACCGCAGACGAGACCCCGCCGGCCGAGGATGTCGCGACCGCAGACGGCCCCTCGTTGCCGGATGCCGGCCAGACGTTGCCGCCAATCCTCAACCTGCCTGTGGACGAGCTGGTCTTCACCGCCATCTCCGGCGAGTTCGCCTCGGCTCCGGTCGAGGTCATTCCCCAGAATACCGGAGAGGGGGAGTTGTTCTGGTCCGCCCAGACAGATGCCGACTGGCTGGAGATCCTTCCCGCGCAAGGCGGGCCCGGGGCCGGCTTCGTCGTCACCGTGCTCCCGGAGCAGGTTCCGCCTGGAAGCGATCTGCTGGCCGCGGCCGTGGTCGTCCAGGGAGCGGTGGAGGGGGTCACACCCGCGTCCCTCTCCGTCAGGGTCGAGACCGTCGCGACCGAGGTCGGGCCCTTCGTGACGCAGTTCGGATACGACATGGCCGACCGGCTCACCTCGACCCTGTGGGCGGATGGCTCGAAGACCGAGTACGTCTACGCGAACGGGGATCTGCCCGTCGAGCTGATCTGGCCGGACGGATCCGTGCTGCAGCGCCAGTACGACGAGTGGGGCAGGCCGGTGCACGCGTCCGGCCCGCAGGGCCAGATGGACTTCTCCTGGAACGACCGCGGGCTGCTCTCGCAGCTGACGTATCCTGACGCGGCAACCTTCTCGCTCACGTACGATGCCGCACGGCGGATCACGGCACTCGGCTATCCCGACCAGACCGCGGTCAGCTACTCCTACGACGACCGCGGGCTGCTGGCCGCGGTCTCCTCCCCAGCGGGAACGACGAAGCTCGACTACGACGCAGAGGGGCGCATGACCAAGCGACTCAACCCGGGGGGGACGGCCACGCTGTTCGAATACGACGAGCACGGCCGCCCGTCTGCGCTGGAGACGCGGGCCCCCGGAGGCACCCTCATCGTCCGCCACGAGCAGACGTTTGACGGCCGCGGGCTGCGGGCGTCCATGACCGAGGCGACGCCCCAGGAGACCCTGGTGACGCAGTTCGAGTACGACCCGGTCGGCCGACTCACCACCGTGACCGGGCCGGAAGGTGTCGTCACGTACGAGTACGACCTGGCTGGTCGCCGCGTCGCAAGGCAGGGACCCGACGGTCTCGTGACGTATTCCTATGATCGGGACGGCCGCATGGTCCGGGCCGGAGACATGCTGATGCGCTACGACGACCGCGGCCGCATGGTGGAGAGGGTCTCGCCGGACGAGACCGTCAGCCTGGCTTACGACGACGCGGACCACCTCGTGTCCGTCTCCGGGCCGGCAGGCGACCTGGAGTATGGCTACGCCGCGGACGGGACACGGCACTGGCGCAAGGAGGGGAAGACCGTCGAGTGGGAGTACCAGGCAGAGCTCGGCGGCCTTTCCCGGATCCTGTACCGCAAGGGGAAGGGGGGCGTGGCCACCCGCTACGTGTATGGACCCGGGTGGCTGACCGAGGAGCCGGAAGGGCAACCGGCCAGGATCCTGGCGCAGGACCTCCTGGGCAACGTGAGCCGTGTGCTGTCGTCCGGGGGCGCGGTGCTCGCTACCTGTCGGTACGGCGCGTTCGGCGAACCCCTGGCCGACGCCTGCCCGGTCGGCTACCACGGCGAAGCTCAAGATCCACTGACCGGGTTCGTGCACCTCCGGGCCCGGGAATACGACCCTGCGCTGGGCCTCTTCCTCTCGCGGGACCCGGGCACGCCGGTCTCCACCGACGCCGAGACCCTGGACCGGTACCGCTTCGCGGCCTCGGACCCGATCAACTACACGGACCCGAACGGAGAAGAGGCCAAGAAGGTGGAGATCGAGAGCATCGAGGACGCGGTCAAGTTCATGCAGAACGAGGCCAAGGGAGCGTGGATCCTGGACCTCGTCGCGGACCTCAAGATGGGGATCGTCGCGGACGTCAAGGTAGAGCTCAAGACCAAAGAGCTGGAGCTGGGCCTGGCCGGGAAGAACGGAAGCCTGGACCTGAGCGGGCTGGATGGCTGCAAGACCTTCCCCGGGGCCTTCAACACCGTGCCCAAGGACGCGGTGATCAAGAACCAGATGTTCCCCTTCGAGAAGGTGCTTGAGTACGACTTCCACGTGGACAGCGGCGCCAAGGGCTTCCTGCCGGGCAAGGAGCTCAACCCCACGGCCAAGGGGGATGTGTGGATCAAGATGACCATCACCGGCGACGTCTACAGCCTCAAGTTCGACCAGGGCAAGGGCCCCGGGGGGAAGTACGACAAGGGCTACTACTACCCCGGCGGCGGTCCGCCCGGCGGCGGAGGACCGGGCGGGTTCGGCGGGGGGCCGGGCGGCAGCGGCGGCAAGGGCCCCGGCGGCGGCTTCTTCTCCTCGCCCAAAGGGGGAGTCTCGCTCGACAAGGCAGCCGTGGTCCTGGCCAACCTGGGGGACATCTCGGGCGCTGTCTACGATCCCGCTACGGGCCAACTGGTGCTGTACGGTCCCGGCACGAACGTGCTGCTGCCCCAGATGGCGATGGATGACGTGGTCGCAGCCTACCGGGCAGTGTTCCTCCATCCGGAGGAGGCGCCGGGGGTCACCATGGGCAACGTGCCCCCGCCAGCCGGGTTCGAGAACGAGCAGGGGGTCAAGTACTTCGGCGGGGTGGACGACACCTACATCGGGTGGGCCTTCTTCGAGGCTGACCGCCAGCTCAAGGTCTACTCGCTGGGCGAGGACAACGTCACCCACCAACCGGTGGTCTCGCAGGTGCCGGGCTACCTTTCCATGCTGCAGCGCAGCCTGGACGGCGCGGCCGGCGGCGAGGTGCAGAACCGGATGTGGTTCGTGCCCGACAACGTCGTTCTGGGGATGGCTCCGGATGACCCGGGCGCCATGGTGTTCACCGCCGCATCGCTCAAGGTGCTGACCGAGGCCAAGATGCTCGGCGGCGTCATCCCGAACGCGGATGGGGAGGAGTTCGCCGCCCACTTCACCCAGTACTACGACCAGTTCGCCCAGGAGCAGCCGATCCTGGAGGAGCTGCGCCGGATCATGAAGGTGGTTTCGGTGCTCCAGTGGATGCGCGACCAGGGGATCCCGCTCGAGGCCGACTGGCTCGCTCGCTACGACCTGCCGGTCGTGGCCACCCCGTACCACACGCCGACCCACACCGTGTCCGCCACGAACGCCAGCGGGAGCACGGTCTTCACCGTGACGGGCGGCGTGGAGATGGACGTGGAGAACACCTATGACGCGGCGGGCGGAGCGCTCGCGGTGGAAACCGCGCAGAAGGCGCTGGCAGCGCGGCCGGACGAGGCGACCCAGACATGGCCGTTCCAGGCGCTGAACACGGACCTGCTCGCGGTCGCGCTCCACCCCGCCCGCGTCGAGCGGGCCGGCCTGCGCTACCTCTCGTCGCGCGACGGCTACGTCCGCGTGCCCGGCGGTGTGCCGCTCGCGGTGGAGCGCTTCTGCGCGCCGTTCGACGTGGTCGCCACAGAGCTCGGGTACTGCTGGGAGCTGCGGCCGCACGCGCTGCGGATGACCGGCGGCCAGAAGCTGTTGCTGTGGCCCGGAATGCCCGGGGGGCGCGGGGTCCCGCTGTCCGCTGCCTGGCTGGACCGCCGGCACCACCGGCAGGTGGACTTCACATACGAGGGGAGCGTCGGCAGCCGCGTCCGCTACCGACCGGCCTGGGAGGCGGACGGCCTCCTGTACCTCGAGCCCGACGACCGGTGGACGCTGGAGACGGTGAACGGCAAGGCCCTCTTCGACGCGGACGGGCAGCTGCAGTGGGAGGAGGACCCATCGGCCAACCGGGCGACGTATGTGCTGGATGCCGAGGGGCGTACGATCCTCCTCGAGCACTCGTCGGGTCTGGCCGTCGCCTTCGACCACGATGCGGCCGGTCGCATCCTGTCCGCTGCGTTCCCCGACGGCACCACGGTCTCGTACGCCTACGACGGGAAGGGCAACCTGGCCACGGTCCTGAGGCCGGGCCTGCCGCCCGAGGTCATTCTTTCGGACAACGGGCATGTCCCGGTCCAGGTGGAAGCAGGGGCGGGTTCTCCCGCGGCCCAGTACGCATACGACTTCCTGGGCCGTGTCTCCTACGTCGGACTGCCCGACGGCCAGGCCCTGTCCATCGAGTACGGAGACCTGGGCCACCGCGTCACGGTCACGGACACGCTCGGGCGCACCTCGCTGATGGAGTACGATCAGGACATGCGGTTCATGAGGGGCACGGGTCCCCTCGGCTCGACGCTGACGTACACCTACGCCGAGGGGTCGGCGGGACCGGTCCTGCTGACCGATGCGGTGGGTCGAGAGACGAGCTTCGCATACGACACCCAGGGGCACCTTGCCGGCATGGAGGACCCCGAAGGAGCCTCGGCCAACGTCTTCTACGTCAACGGATTGCCCGTGGGGCTTCGGCGAAACGGCGGCCTGGCAGACACCTACGTCCAGCGGGACGCACAAGGCAGGGTCATCGCCCAGTACGACCGCGCTACGTTGAAGCTGAACAACGGGAAACTGGTGGGCGCGAGCTTCACGGAGCCGCCGACGACCACGGAGTACGACCAGAGCGGACAGGTCGTTTCCGTCACGGACCCGGCAGGCCTGCCGCTGGCGGTCGCCTACGACGCGCACGGGAACGTTGCTGAGGTCGACTTCCCGTCCGGCCTGCACGAATCCCGGCAGCATGATGCGCAGGGCCGGGTGACGGCGCTGGAACGCTCGGACGGCTCCCAGGTGAAGCTCTCCTACCATCCCAACGGCATCGCCAGCGCGGTCACGCTCTCCTATGGCTCCTACCTCTTCGACGTGGACGCACAGGGGCATGTGCTGAGCGTCACGGATCCGGCAGGTGCGGAGACCTCCTACACCTGGAGCCAGACCGGCCAACTGGTCGGCGTGGTCGCGGCCGACGGCGGCCAGGTCTCCTACTTGCGAGACGAGCTGGGACGCCTCGTACAGGCCACGGACATCAGCGGCTGGGGCCTGGCGGTGGAGCGTGATCTGGCCGGCCGCGTCACCTTCGTGGTGTCAGGACACCTGGACTGACCACCCTCCCGGGGTGTCTTTCCGCCACGCCGGTCCCCGGGCGCAGGTCCGGAGGTCCGGGGGTGCGATCCGGCGTGTGGCAGGAGCCCGCGTGGAGAGGAGCGGGGGAGACCGGCGTTCAGCCGCAGCTCCCCCGGCTGCCCCGGAAGCAGAGCGGCTCCTGTCAATCAGCCACCGCGGCGTCCGCACCCGAGGTCCGTAGCCCTGTTCAGAGATCCCTCCCGAAATAGAGAGGAAGTCGAATAGCGGAGCCGGGGAAGTTCGTCTCGGCTTCGCTGCTGTAGATTCGCGTTTCTCATTCGTGACGTCTTCCGGTGCCATTTTCGCACTGTTTTTCGGGGGTGTTCTTTCCGGAAGAAAAAGCTCGCGAACCGCATGAAACAAGGCGATTATAAGTATCGTGGAGGGATGACAGGAGGCGCCGCTCCCGGTCCGAGACGGCGCCCCCCAGAAACCGACTGCCGGGTGGAGAACCGGCAGTCCCTCACCAACAGGAGGAAGCATGATCCGGTTTTCAGGTTTGGTCAACGCGGTTCATCGGTTCCTTGGGATGAGCCGCAAGGAGATTCGGAGTGCGGCCACGGGCGTTCCGGACGGGCGGAACCGTCGTGGCCGGCGGAGGTCGGCATGCGACCTCCTTGGAAACGGAGTCCAGGGGAAGCTTGCAGGGCTGTCCTCCCTGCGGGCCGTGGAAACCCTGACGGAGGTGGCCCAAGGTGGCCCGACTGGCACCTGCGGAGGCCGAAGGATGCCCGACAACACGCTGCACGGGATGCTGGAAGTAAGCGGCGAGGACACGATTGGAGGATTCCTGGCTCGGCTGACCCGGACTTGGCACCGAGCCAAGAAGCTGGAGCCGGTCCATGGTCAAAGGATCGCCGGAGAGGTTCCTCACGTCCTGGTCTACGACGGGAAGCAGTCGGTGGCGAGCGAGGTCGAGCAGCCTGCGCCGTACTTCAAGAAGTCTACGAGTAAGACCTCTGTCGTGGACGGGAAGAAGGTGAAGGAGAAGGTGACTTACTGGGCAGCGGACTTCGTTCGGTGTGTGCTTGGGTCTGCCGCGGCAGGGGTGTGCATCGGGCTTGGCACCGTAGTCAACAGCGACGAAGTCGGTGCGGTCAAGGATCTCCATGCCCGGATGCTTGATGAGCACAGGTGGCTGAGAACGGACGCCGTCCTCGTGCTGGCCGACGCCAAGCACGGGAACAAGGACTTCATCAAACAACTGGGCGACCCGTATCCGGAACCACGCCAACAGGGACGGCGCCCCGGCACCCAGTACTACCTTCTCAAGATCAAGGGCAACGCTGGCGCCATCTTCAAGGAGGGGCTGGCGGCGATCCGCCGGAAAGCCAACGTGGAACCCCCGGAGGCGGTCACCGACTTCGAGAACGCGGGGCATGGTCGCCGCACCCGCCGGGAGTTGTACCGGGTCGAGACCAACTTGGCCTACGGGGCCGACCAGGACGAGGCATGGCGCCTTAGCAATGCCGAAGACCTGGCGGTCCTGTCCAAGAAGGACTGGCCGACCGTCCGGCAAATCGTGTGCGTCAAGGAGACCACGATTCACAAGCAGCCAGTCCGTTCCTGCAATCGTCGGCGGAACGACAAGAACCGGAAGAACGTCCGGCGCCGCACCAGCAAGCAAGAGCGCACCACGGTCACCTGGCGACTGGCCGTCACCAACGTCAAGCGTGAGGATGTGACACCCATAGCGCTCCTGCGCTTCTTCCGAATGGAATGGGCCGTCGAGGTACACCACAACCTCCTCGATCTGGTGATGCGGGAAGACGACCAGCCGTGGGCCCGCCTCCGCCAAGCGCCCATCGCGATGGCTGGCCTCAATTCCATCGCGGCCAACCTTCTTGCTATGCTCAAGCTGCGCTACCTGCGCGCTGAGGCAAGTCACACCACGCTGAGTTACCCTCAGCTGGTTTCTCTAATCTTCATGGTGATGACCGCGGGCAAGGTCGCCCGCATCCTTCAGGCCAACGGGACCGCCAAGTCAATCCAAGTCGGCGGGCCAACGCCGTCTACGGAGGAAGTCGACCCTGAATTCGCCAAGCAATGGAGCGACGCCGACCTCAGCCAGATCCTGGCGGCAATCCAAATCCTCTTCGGCCTCGCCCTGCGCCTCCTGTCTCACCTCCACAAAGTGAACCTGACCGTCTCCGCGGATTCAGGCTGCAGCGCCATCTCCATGGTGCTCCAGACGGAATAGACCCGGGCGCCGTCTCGGTCGGGGCGAGACAACATGAGCGACCACCCAACTCCCGGCTTCAGCCGCCGCGGGGAAAGGGGAGGAATTGCACCCCCTCCCGCTTTCTTTCCCACCGGGCCCCATTGCATGCCCGTCGCCACCAGCTTGCCCGATCTCTGATCCGGGCTAACCGCCACGCCCGTGGGCTGGAAGTTCTCGCGTCTACGGGACCGACTCGGAGGCAAGAAAGCCGCCGTGGCCATCGGCCACCACATCCTCGTCATCGTGTACGAGCTTCTAGCCGAGGGCACGAAGTGCGACGAAGCACGGTACGGTGACCTCAGCCGCAAGCAGGAGGAGAGACTGAAGCGCAACGCGGTCAGGACGTTGGAAAGACTGGGCTTCAACGTCAACCTTGAGCAACAGGACGCCTGACCAGGAAGCGGACAGCAGCCGAGTCAACCGGCCGCGGACGGGGGGCAACCTCGCGGCCCGCCAGGGGGTTGTGCGCGTTGCCTATGCCCTGGGGGGTCTCGTGGGATAGAAGTCAGCGCATTGCCCCTCTTCAAGGGCCGTGTGGTCGATAACCAACGCCTCGCGCCCGCACGCGAGGCGGTCCGGTTTTGGCATGGGACAGCCAGATCCCTAAGGTGTTCCTGGACAACCTGGCATGGACCCGACAGAATAGTGGCGTCGTGAGGAGGGGCAATGCTCCCGAGCACGGGCGACAGAGAGGATGGGGTGAGTCCGGACGGCCGGCTTTCGAGAAAAGGGGGATCCGTCTGGCTCCGGGTGGGCCTCCCGATCACGATCCTGGCAGCGGGATTCGCGCTGGCCCTCGGCCTGTCCCAGGCGCTGTCACGGTTTGCCCGGGATCGCGCGGTGGAGACCGTGCTCGATTCGACGGCCCCGGCGCCCGACGCGGCGGTTGCGGCCCTGCCACAGCCCGAGTCCGGGGCACCCCTGAGGTTGGCTCTCGCACCGGTGCTGTCCCCGGAGAGCTCTCTGCTGCGATACCAGAGACTCGCGGACTACATCGCCGGCCGCCTCGGCCGCCAGGGACGGCTCCTCATCCAGTCCGGCTACGCGCAGACCAACGAGCTGCTCCGGGAGGGCCGATGCGACGTGGCACTCGTCTGCACTTACGCCTTCCTTCGGGTGCGGGACGCGTACGGCGTCCAGGCATTGGTCGTCCCCCGGGTCCACGGCAAGACGACCTACCGGTCCATCCTGATCATTGCAGCGGACAACCCTGCCGAATCCCTTCTCGACCTGGCGGGCCGGCGCTTCGCCACAGCGGACGAAATGTCCACGAGCGGGTGGCTGTACCCCGCGGTGTGGCTCAAGGAGCGGGGCCGCGACCCGGCCAGGTTCTTCTCCGAGGTAGAGGTGGTGGGCGCCCATGATCTGGCGGTGAAGGCGGTGGCGTATGGAGATGCCGATTGTGCGGCTGTGCACAGCCTGGTGTATGAGCAGATGCCGCGGGACGTCCTGGAGCGCACTCGCGTGCTGGACGAATCGCAGGAATTCGGAATGCCTCCGTTTGTCGTGCCCGCCAACGTTCCGCCGGAGGACCGGGAGCGCCTCCTCGACGCGTTCCTGACCCTCGACCAGACGGTTACCGGACGGGAGATCCTCGTCACTCTCGACATCGAACGCTTCGAGCGTCCGGCACCCGATCTTTACAGGGACGTGGAGGATCTCGTGCGCCGCTGGGAGGGGACCAGATGACCCCCTCGCCAAGAACCGGGGGCATCATCCGTGAGGCCGGTCTCCGAATACTCGGAACGCCGCTTCTGGTCAAGATAATCGGAATCGGCGGGGTGGTCGGAATCATCTTCGGCGCCGTGGTCGGATACCAGGTGCAGGAGACGATGGCGGAACGGCTGTACCGCGACCTCGCGGACACCGCGTCGGTCGGGGCCGGGCTGCTGTCCGAGAGCCTTACCCGCCCCCTCGTCATCGAGGACCTTGCCACTGTCCGGCAGGTTGTCCGGAACGGTCAGGGCACGTTCCCGGACCTCCGGTTGATCCTGGTGGTGGATGCGCGGCGCTCGATCGTGGCCCACTCCTTCCCCGGTGACGTGCCGCAATCGGTGCAAGGACTTGCCGCGGGTCAGCCTGCAGGATCGATCAGGAAGGTGCTCGTCGGCGAAGACCTGGTGATCGTGTCAACTGCGCCGATCCTGGAGGGGAGGGCCGGCTACGTCCAGGTCGGGCTGAGCGATGCCAAGGTCCTCTCAGCCCTCGACACCGTGCGGACCACGCTCTTGTGGACCCTGGCGGGCTGCATGGCGCTCGGGCAGTTCCTGGCAATGCTCCTCGGGTTCGTGCTGACCCGCCCGATCCGCCGCCTGGTGCGCGTGGCGGACGAGCTCAGGAGCGGGAAGCTGGAAGCTCGTGCCACGGTCCTGGTGAACGATGAGGTCGGGCAGCTTTCTGCTGCGTTCAACCGTCTGGCTGAAGGAATCCAGAGCTTCCAGATTAGGGTCCGGCAGGAGGAGGAACAGCGCCAGGTGCTGCTGAAGCGGCTCGTGTTGTCGCATGAGGAGGAGCGCCGCCGTGTTGCGCTCGAGCTGCATGACGAGCTGGGGCCTTCTCTTTCGTCTCTCCGCCTCAGCGCCGGCGCTCTGGCCCGGCAACCCCAGGAGAGGCCTGCCGGCGCTGCCGACCTCGAAGAGCGAATCGGCCGCGTCATCGCCGGGGTCCGGCGCATGGCGTTTCTGCTGCGCCCGTCGGTGCTCGACGACTTCGGGCTGCCCGCGGCGCTCCAGCGGTACGTGGAGGATGTCACCGGCCAGGGGGCGTTGGCGGTCGACTGTCAGATCGCGGGCATGTCCGCGGGAATGCGTTTCTCTCCCGAGGTCGAGATCACCCTGTATCGCATCTGCCAGGAAGCGGTCACCAACGTAATTCGACACGCTGCGGCGCGCAGGGCCAGCGTCGTGCTCGTCCGCCAGGAGGGGGCGGTCACGCTGGTGGTCGAAGACGACGGATGCGGAATGGACGTTGCTCGGCGTACGGCCCCGGGGGTGCAAGGCGTGGGGCTGGCGGGCATGCGCGAGCGCGCCCACCTCGTCCGCGGGACGCTCAGCGTCGAATCAACGCCGGGCGCCGGCACCGTGGTGAAGGTCATCGTCCCCATAAGGGAGGAACAGGATGCCGATACGCGTACACATCGCGGATGATCATGCTATCTTCAGGAGCGGCCTGAGGGCGTATCTCGAGAAGACCGGGGACATCACGGTGGCGGGGGAGACCGGCGATGGGTTCAAGACGCTGGCCTGGTTCGAGGACAACGAGGCGGACGTGCTGCTGCTCGACGTCGCCATGCCGGGGCTCGGCGGGGCTGCGGTGGCCAGAGAGCTGGCCGGCGCGGCCGGCTCGCCGAGGATCCTGGTGCTCACGATGCACGACGACGAGCACTACCTGAAGGAGTTCCTTGGGCTCGGATGCCGGGGGTTCATCCTCAAGTCGTCGCCGGCCGTCCGCCTGGTCGAGGGGATTCGGACCGTCGGCGAGGGGGGAGTGTACGTCGACCCGGCGCTCTCCAGGCACATGGTCGCGCCTTTCGCCCCGGCCCTGCGTCGGCCGGCTGCGAGGGATGAGCTGACGCCCCGGGAGCGCGACGTCTGCCGCGTTCTCGCGCTTGGAAACACCAACGAGGAGGCTGCGGCCATCCTCTGCATCTCGCGGCGGACCGTCGAAACCCACAGGGCCGCCATCATGAGCAAGCTTGATCTCAAGACCCGAGCCGACCTCGTCCGATATGCGCTCGATGCCGGGTTGATCAACCCCTGAGCCGGCAAGGGGCCGCTGCCGGATGGTTTCAGGCCCGGATGTGTGCGGGCCTCGGTGGGTTTCACCGATGTCTGCGTATTTCTCACTGACCCGGCGCGACTGAAATCGCGTACCTTCCCCTGATTCGCCGGTTCCCTGCACGCGGTATCCTGACCTCGGATTATTGATTGGAGGGCATGATGAAACGGATTGTGAACTGGATGGCGGCAGCGTTGCTTTTCGCCGCAGGAGCGGCTTCGTGCGCGGGCGGTGCCGGGCCCGAGGGTGAGCAGGGATTGCCCGGAGAGCAGGGCCTTCCCGGGGACCCGGGGGACGACGGGAACTCGTGCTCGGTGCAGGACAACGGGGACGGCTCCCGGACCATCTCCTGCACGGACGGGACATCGGTCACCTTGTCCGATGGGCAGGAGGGGAAGCCGGGAGAGGCAGGTAAGGACGGAGCTTCATGCTCGGTCGAGGACAACGAAGACGGCACCTACACGATCTCCTGCACGAACGGGACACCGGTCACCCTGGCCGGCGGCAAGGACGGGGAGACCGGCGCGCCAGGAGAGCCGGGCGCGGACGGGACGTCGTGCACGATCCAGGACAATGAGAACGGCACGTACACGATCTCCTGCACCGACGGGACCTCTGTGACGGTGAGCGACGGAAGCGCCGGCGAGACCGGGCCGCAGGGCGAGCAGGGTGCGCAGGGCGAGCAGGGTGCGCAGGGAGCGCAGGGCGAGCAGGGCGAGCAGGGCGAGCAGGGTCCGCAAGGTGAGCCCGGCCCGGGTGCGATTCCGCTCCAGCCGGCCGGTCTGGTCGGGTTGGTGACCGACACTGCCGGCGACGCGGTGGTGGGGGCCACGGTGTACCTCGTTCCCGCGGTGGACATTCCGACCGACCCGATCGCGCTGGACTCGATTGCCAATGCCATCGCAAGCCCCGTGGACGAGCCGATCGAGGATACCATCGCGCTCAAGGGCAAGAACTACGCACAGGCTGTGACTGACGGCGGCGGCGTCTACTCGATCCCGACCATCGGGAGCGGCGCGTTCTTCCTGGTTGCGATCCCTTCGGCGGCAGATGCTCTTCACCTCCCCGGAGGCAACCGTTGCCGCCTGGCCGCGGCCAAGGAATCGCTGGCCGGCACGCGGGTCGACATCACGCTCTCGACCCGGCCGAGCGATAAAGCCCAGTACGTCGGTGCGTCGGTCTGCTACAACTGCCACGGGATGGCGCACCAGAAGGAGACTCTGCACGCGCTGGGAATCCGCGCGTTCGGCCAGACCGGACCGCTGCAGGACGGCAACCGATTCCCGGATTGGAACAAGCCGCTCACAGACAAGTTCACCGTGGCCGGCACTGTGCTCTACTTCTATGCTTACAACGGCAACGCGGCCAGCCCGAGTTGGAAGGTTTCCGAGACCGAGCCTGTCTCCGGCGTGTCGTTCAAGGCCCGGACGTATTCGGATACAGGCAAGTCCTACGTCGAGCTCAGCAACGTGGCCGGCGCCGCGAAGACCGATGTCTACGAGGTCGGGCTGTCCTATGGAGGCGGCCTGTACAAGCAGCGATTCGTGACGAGGATCGGCGGGAGCTGGTACGTCCTCCCCTTTCAGTACAACGCTGCCGGGATCCCCGCATCCCAAGAGGCTGCGACAGCGGAATCGCACTGGCAGTGGCAGCACTACAACGCCCAGAACTGGTATGACGAGGCGACCAACACCATCAAGACACCGCCCAAGACCAAGTCGTTCGACAACAACTGCGCCGGGTGCCATTTCACGGGGTACAGCCTGACGGGCGACGCCACGGCCGGGTGGACCGCGCACGGCGTCCCCGACCCGAACGGGGAGCTGGACTTCGACGGCGACGGGAAGAAGGAGCTCCTGAACACCACGTGCGAGGCCTGCCACGGTCCGGGCTCCGAGCACTGGAAGTACGCGGGTCAGGGGCGCTTCATCGTCTCTCCCAAACTGCTGACGCCCGAACGCGAGGTTACGATCTGCGCCCAGTGCCACACCCGCGTCAACGGGGTCGGCGGCGGCAAGACCGAGGCGCCCTTGAACGCGGACGGCGAAATGGCGCCCGCGGGGATCAGCCGCAGCGCATGGCTCACCAACTTCGTCTCGAAGATCGACGATGGCATGTGGGACACCAACTCCGGGGACGGGCTCCACTCCAAGAAACACCACCAGCAGGTTTCAGACTTCCTCAAGTCCTACAAGTACAGGAATCCGAACTTCCTGATGACCTGCTCTTCGTGCCACGACCTGCACGGTGAATCCACGGTGAGCCACCAGGTCTGGAACAAGCTCGACAGCGCGAACGGCGGCGAGGGGATGTGCCTCTCGTGCCACGGGGACGCGTTCCCGGCCGGCGCCACCACGGCAAAGCGGATCCAGAATCACTACTCAGCGCTGGGAATTGCCAACGTGCCCATGGGCGACATCCAGTGCACCCAGTGCCACATGGCCAAGACCGCGAAGTCGGGCGCAGGAACGGGGCAGGCCACCATCTCCGGCGCCAAGTACTTCCACGGCGACATCTCGTCCCACGTCTTCGACGTCCCCCTGAAGACCAGCATCAAGACCAAGGGACCGGAGATGATGGCGATCCCGTACACCAACGCGTGCGGCGCCTGCCACTCGCAGGCCCCGTAGCCAGGGGCGCACCCCGAGAGCACAAGTCGTCCTTTGCGAGTGGCGTCAAGCTGCACGGCGGTTGCCTGTGCCGCCCCCCCCAGTTGATCAGTCATGGCGCTCCCCCGTGCACTTCTTGACCGCGGAGCCCAGCTCAGCGGAGGCGTCGAGGCGTCGCCCAGGAGTTGCAGCTGCTTCAGGATCCTTTCGCACCTGCTGCGGGGGTCGGGTATGTTGGGGCCGCGGCGCCGCGGCGGTGGACGCCCGCGGCGGCACTGCGGGAGGAATCAGGATGAGCGGACCTTTGCGGGTCGGCGTGGTCGGGTGCGGCGGCATCGCGCAGATGATGCACCTGCGTTCCTGGCCGAACGGCCGGACATGTTCACGATCGCGGCGCTGGCGGATCCGAACCGGACCGCGCTCGAGGCCGCGGGGCGCAGATACCGCGTCGAGCGGCTGCATACCGGGGCGTTCACCGGGCGCGGACGGGTGTTTTGGTTTTTTGGAAACAGTTTTCCGAGGAAATGGCTCCGGCCCCACAGCCATGCGGGTTTCCCCGACGCGTTCTCCGAGGATTCGCCCGTGCTTCTCCGACGTTTCCCCGAGCGCGCCCGTGTTCCCCCGAGAGCTGGAGGCACGGAACATGTTGATATTCCTTGACTTCCTCCGACGCGCCCCCGAGCGACTGTCGAGGCCATCCAGAGGCCGGTCGCCGCAGGTGCGAATGGTCTCCGGGCCGCATGAATGCTGGAGATGATCGCTATTGGGGTGGCGCAATCTGGGGACACGTTCCCCCGAGCGGGCTCGCGTCGGGTGAGGGGCGGGAGACCGGGTCGTTGGATCGCGTTCTGGACCGCGCGGTCCAGCTGGATCGCGGGTTGAACCAGAGGGTGGATCGCGGGGTGGATCGCGTGGACCGGAGGGGGGGGGGCAGACGCGTTCGGAAGGGGGCATTTCGGGTCCGGCAAGCAGACGCACCATGACACTTCCTCGACGGATTGTCAGCGTGGTGGTCCGCCGCGGTCAAGCGATCCCCGACAGCGCTGGATTCCATCCATAAGCGGGGACCGGGGCAAGAGGGACTGAGGGCGTGAAGTCGCTCCTGCAGGGAGCCGAGTAGACACCTCGGTCGAAATGCGGGGTCCAGGCTGTTGCGGGGAAGACGAGTAGCCCCGCAGAGAATGGCGTGCGGGCAAGAGAGTACCACGCGGTCTCCCGAGGGCTGTTATGAGGCAGGGGATCGACTTTGACGAGATTCTATGATCTACTGGCTCCAGGGTCGGGATGGGCGACAGGAGGGCTGGAGCCATGGCAGAGCGAAACGGGGAACAGAGCGCGTGGCAGAAGAAGGAAGCTCGCCGAAGGCGGCGGGAGAAGGCATCGGAGATCAACCTGGCCAATGTCGGGCATGCCGGGGCGGCGCGGCGAGATGCGGACGCTGTGGCGTCGGGCCTGGCGCGGCTGGCGAAGGAAGAAGGGGAAGGAGAGCGCGACTCGCGGCAGGTTCGGCGCGCCCGAGCCCGCGATATGAAGAAGTTGCAGGAGCGCCGCGTTCGGCTTCTGGAACGGGATGACGAGTATATCCGGGAGCAGTTGGGAAAGCCCGGTGGGATCGAGGGATGGATCGGCATTGAAGGGACGGCGGACGCGGATGAAGCGCTGCACGTGTTGATCGAGCAGTTGGGGTTGTTGCCGCGGCTGCAGGCCTTACGGCCCGGGGAGACGCGGACGGATGAGAAGACCGGGAAGAAAGTGCGCCGGCGGGAGATGTATGCGCCGGAGATCCTGAATCTTCTGTCGGTGCTGATGCGTTTTCTTGGGCTGGCGACGGGGCCAGAGGTGCAGACAGTGATCCTGACCGACCCGCGCTGGATGGGCCGGTTGGGGTTCACGATGCAGGAAGTTGAGGAGGGGGCAACCAGACGCAGTGCGAGTCTGACCGGTAAGACCCGCGACGGGGAAGGGGGGCGGTTCGAGGAGGCGGGGGAATTGGGTCCGGCCCGGAATCGGGAAGACCTCCAGGTGAATCGTGGTGCGTTGTCGTCACAGACGCTGTCGGCGCACGAGGAGGCGCTTCCGCTGGAAGGTCTTGTGTCGCTCTTGAACGAGGCGGTACGGAAGGTGGCGGCGTTGGGGGTCCTGCCGAAGAAGATCGACGGTTCGCTGGACAGCACGTGTCTTGAGGTAAGCCCGCAGTTCGAAGGTGCCGGAGTGACACGACGCAAGGTGAAGGTGCACAGCAAGAACCGCCGGCCACGGCAGGTAGAGTGTTCGATCCGGGGCTTCAAGGTCTGGATACTGATCGACACCGACACCGGGATTCCGCTGAGTGCGGCGATGGCGACCATAGAAGTCGGCGACATCATCATGGCGCGGCAGGTGGTTGAACAGGCCCTGGCCAACATAGAGGGGCATGCGGTGCTGACGGGTCTTGCGGTCGACCGGGGGTTCCTGGACGGGGACTTCCTGTATTGGCTCAAGACCGAGAAGAGAATCGACTGGACGTGTCCGTCGAAAGAGAAGATGGCGGTGACGGCGGAAGCCCGTCAGCGGGTCAACGACACTCTGGCTGCATCGCGGCAGAAGCGGGAGGACGGCTCGACAGAGGAAGACCTGGAAGTGGCGGTACGGCTGGCGCGGCGAATGGAGAGCAGGGACGGTGTCAGCTTCCACGAGCATGTGGTGACAGGCGGACGGCCACCGCTGGTCATCGCCGCGGTGGCCGATCTGCTCGACACGGATTTCTACGGCCCTGGCGGGAGCAGCTCCAGCAGAGTCAACTCCAAGAAGTACCGCCCGACACCCCTGTACGCGACGGTGGTGCTCAACTGGCCCGACCGTCCCCGACAGGACTTGGCGGATGAACAAGAACACGATGAAGAGGGCGGCCGCGGCCCGGTGGTCCTGCTGTCACCGCTCCCGGAACCCGGCCCCAGGCGATACGACCGCTACGACAAGAGAAGCGTGATCGAGAACAAGGTAAACCGGGAAGGCAAGCAGCACTTCTCCCTGGGAACCTCGCTGGCCCGCAATGAATCGGCCATCCAGGCCGGAACCTACTTCAGTCTCCTTGCGCTGCTGATCTGGCGCGTCCTTCTTGTCGAACAGGAATGGGCCGACAACGATGACCGGAGGGCGGAGCGTCTCGGAATAACGCGCTACCGCCGGAAGATGCTGCTGGAGAACCGAGGCAAGGTCATGGTCTGGGCCGACGGACGCTTCGGCTTGATCGACATGTTCGCTCTTGGGAAACTGCTGGGGCTTCTACGCATGTAAGCGGCCGCCGTCTTCTCCAACCCCTCGACTGCCCCAACCAAACCACGAGTCGGTGCGTCCGCATCCCCGTCCCGGCAGTTGCCATCCTTCTCCACCGCCCCAGACCGGGACAACAATGCCCCCGCACGGCATGTCTTCCTGATCGAGAGCAGCCCCTGCAATCGCTCAGGCCACCCGAGGAGGGCTCACTCGGCTCGAAATGCCCCGCCTACAGATCGAACCCAGAGGTCCGGATCCTTCCTTGATTAAGACCCCTGCTCCCACTAAGATTGCGTGAGCGTGTATGCGCGGGAGAGCCAGGGATGCGACGCGTTGCGATATCCGCGATTCTGATACTGGTGGCAACCGGGTGCGGCGACGAGGGAGCCAACGAGGATCCGGTCGTCTGCACCGCGGGCCAATTGGCGTGCAGCCAGGACGAGACGGCCGTGGTCCAGTGCAAACAGGACGAAACCGGCTTCGACCCCGTCGAGACCTGCCAGCAGGGCTCCACCTGCATCGACGCCCGCTGCCAGTGCCCCGGCGGACAGGTCCAGGGAGCGGAAGCATGCAGGGTCCCCGGGGTCACGGAGTGCTCGGACTGGTTCGCCATGACCCCTTCGGGCTGCACCGTCACGCCCGCTTCCTGCGGGGCAGGCGAGATCTTCGCAGGCAACGGGTGCACCGCGGTCGGCGTTGCAACCTGTCCCGAGGGATTCCTGCTCGACCCGAACGGCACCGGCTGCCTCGTGGACGAGCTCCCCTGCACAGAAGGCAAGGAGTGGTTCATCAAGGACGGCTGCATCAATCCGGGCCTGGCCCTGTCGTGCGGCAACGTCGCCAACCCTTGGCCCGCGGACGTGCCCGAGGGCACGGTGCTCTACGTGTCCGAGACCGGTGGGGCCCCGGACGCGGACGGAACCCAGCAGAAGCCTTTCAAGCAGATCCAGGACGCGGTCGACGCCGCGGCAGAGGGAACCGCCATCCTCGTCGGCTCGGGAACCTACGAGGGCGGAATCGAAATCACCAAGCCCGTGCGCATCATCGGGAAGTGCGCCCAGTACGTCACCATCCAGGGCGGCAAACCCTTCGCACCCGAGGGCGAGGACTTCCCGGGCGACTTCGCACTGTTCGCCTCTGTCGAAGGAGGCACCATCGAGGTGGCAGGCATGACCGTCCTCGACCCCTCAATCGAGGCCGAGGGCAAGTCAGCGGGGTTCTTCTTCGAGGGAGCCGACGACGTGTCGGTCCACGACGTGCTGTTCGACGGACTGACCGGCGCGGCCGTCGACGTGCGCGAAGCAGCGGCCGCATCGGTCGCTTCCATCCATGTCAAGAACACCTCGGTCCTGGTGGCGGAGCTCGGCCCCTACGGCCAGACAGCCTACGGCGTAAGACTCGCCAACGTGGGCGCCGCTTCTGTAACGGACTCCCGCTTCGAATCCACGCAGGGAGCGGATATCGACGCATCGGGAACCTGCCCGCTGGTCAGCCACAACCACTTCGAGAAGCGGGGCAAGCTGGGCGGGCTTCCCCCCGTCGGCGTGCGGGTCGCAGGTTGCGTTGCGGGAGAAACCGTGATTGAAGCCAACCGCTTCGTCGCGAAGATGACCCACGCCATCTCCGTGGACGGCGGGCAGGTGAAGGTGACACGAAACTGGATCCAGGGCACCGTCACCGACTACGACGACATCAGCGGCCCCGCGGTGAGGCTGCTCAACGCATCCGCCGCGGTCACCGGGAACTACCTCAAGGAC
>Ga0233425_10003054_pt1 | contig 31456 bp, 35 predicted proteins | sample Watercolumn_Towu_2_FD_181712 | JGI IMG/M metagenome (GOLD analysis project Ga0233425, IMG submission 181712) | Freshwater microbial communities from Lake Towuti, South Sulawesi, Indonesia - Watercolumn_Towuti2014_140_MG | ecosystem: Environmental > Aquatic > Freshwater > Lake | place... | reverse complement strand
CCGGCGATCGGCGAGCCGTCGAGCGTCAGCCGGTCGAACGCCATGTCCCAGGTGCCCCGGACGCCGGCCGCCAACACGCGCCCGCCGCCTTCGGCGACGATCCGCATTGGCGAGCTGGGCAGAGGGGCGCCCAGGTTCGCGACCTCGATCGCGAACCGGAACCGCTCGACCGACCGGAAGCCGAGCGCGACCGGCGCCGCGATCGGCTGGATCTGCTGCGCGGCGCCCGGTTGCGTCTGCGCGGCGGCGGACGCCGCGCCGATGAAAAGGGATAGAGCCGCCGCCGGCCAGAGGCACAGGATTCTCATGGCGATGCCCTCCTGCTCCTCATTCCTTGTGCGTGCCGGTGCCGTGACCGCCGGTCGGTCCGCTGCTCGGCCGCGGCCGGCCGATGCCCTGCATGATGATGATCGCCGTACCCGGATCGATCTGCGGACGCTGCTGCGCCTGCATTCTCCGGTCGCGGTCCTTGATGCAGGCGTTGAACCGCCCGAGCTCGGCTTCGGCACGGGAAATTTCGGTTTCGGCGGACTTGATCTCCGCTTCGCGATAGCTCTTCGACCACGGCGAGCAGGGGGAGTCGCGGAATTCGATTCCGGCCGCCACGCACTTGACATTCTCTTCGGCCAGCGCCCGTTCGGCTGCTCTTCGTTCATCCTCGAGAACGAGCGTCGCCACATCCACCCGCAGCTTGCTCACCAATGCCCGGTTGCAGCCCTTCTGCCGGTCGAACTCCGCCTGTGTCGGATTCGCGTTCCTGCACGAGTCCCGCTGCGCCTTGAGGTAGGCGAGCTTCGCCTTCGCCGAACTGACTTGGCCCTCCAGAGCGGCGCGCGTCGCCCCCTCGCTTCCGGGCCCGCTGCCGCCGCGATAGGTGCCGCTCGCGCTGCATTGGTTGAAGCCGCCGCCGCCGGGATTGGTGTACTGGGTATAGTCCGGATAGTCCACCGCCGAGACCGGACCGACCCTGCGGTCGGGGGTCTGCAACATGCTGGCGGGGTTCCCGCACGCCCCGAGCGCGAACCAGACGAACGGCAGCAGCACGAGCGGCGCGTAGAACGCGAGATCGGCCCTGGCACCGCAACGCCGCAGTGGACGAATCCAAGAGATCATGCCGTTGCCTCCGCGCCGCCCCGGCGGCGCCACAGGACGAACTGCCGCGTGCGCCACAGGGCGAACGCGGCGGCGAGACCGAACGAAAGCCCCAGGCCGAAGCGCGGCCAGTTGGAAACGTCGATCCCGGCGGCGAGCAGCAGCAGCGACAGCACGGCGCCGGCGTAGCTCGCGGGTTCCAGGGCCCTAAGCGCCGCGGGATGGCGCTTCAGCCAGCCCAAGCCCGCCCACGCGCCCGCGATGGCGATATAGATGCCGGTGCAGCGCGCGCACAGGCCCATCGGCGTGCCGTGCGGGCAGAAGGTCCGCTCCACGATCTGGTGGCAGAAGTAGCTGAGATGCGGGCGTATCCCCGGCACCGCCACCGCCGCGGCGGACGCGGCCGCCAGCGCCAGGCTCGGCGGTCCGATCAGGTGGAGGAAATAGCGCTCGCCGAAAGCCCGACCGTCCTCGTCGCCGCGCGCGGCGGAGGAAGGAGGGGCTTGGGCGGCGGCTACCTGCGCGGCCTCTCGGGTTGGCGTGGTCATGGCGCGTCCTAGAGCCGGTTCAGGATTTCCTGCTGTTGCTGCTCGTACTGTTCCTTGGTGATCAGGTTGCGCTGGTAGAGCTCCTTCAGCATCTCGAGGCGCTGGATCAGCTGCTGGCGCTCCGCGGACGGCGCGGCGGGGCCTGCGGGCTGCTGCGCGGGCGCCGCCTGCGGGGCCGCCTGGGGCGGCGCGGGGCGGCGCCCGGGCGCCGCTTGGGGCGCGGCTTGCGGCTGGGCCGGCGCGGGTCCGGTTCGCGGCTGCGACGGCGAAGGCGCGGCGGCGGGCGCGGCGCCGCGCGGCTGCGGCACGCCGCGCAGCATCTCGTTGGGCGAGCGCATGCCCGTGACCGACAGGAACGCCTTCACGCGCACGTCCACGGGGCCGTTCATGCTCGGCGTCTGCATGGTGCCGGTGACGCGGAAGTCGGCGAGCAGCGGCAGGGCCGTCGGCCGGTCGAACATCATCAGCGCCTCGGCGTTGAGCGAAACGGGCTGCGGCCCGTAGCGGAGCTGGAACTGGTCGATCGCGCGCGCGACGATGCCGACGCGCCCCTGGTGCAAGCTGAGCCCCTCGACCGTCAGCGGGGCGATCGGGTCGGTCATCTCCAAGGGCTGGAGGAAGCGCTTGAGGTAGCGGCGCACGCCCGCCGACACGTCGACCAGCGGCGATCCCACGGCGAGCGGCGGGCCCGAGGGATCGGCCAGCGCCGCGATCAGCGTGCGCGTGGCGGTGTCGAGCACGCGGTGCGCGGGCGAGCGCGGCGGCAGCTCTTGCGGCGGCGCGAAACCGAGGGCGAAGGAAGAGCCGTCGGGATTCGCGGCGTCGGTCTCGACCGTCAGCACCGCCAGCGGCCCGCTGCCGCGCACCACTGCGGTGTCGACGGTCACCTTCAGGAACTCGAAGCGCCAGATCACGGCCTTGCCGATGGGCGCGACCGAGCCGGTGCCCTCGACCACGATGTAGTCGCCGAGGCCGGGCAGCGGCACGCCCGCGTTCGTCACCTCGGCCGCGAAGTCGAATTTCGGCACCGCGCCGAGGCGCAGCGGCGTGGGCGTGGGGATCGGGCGCACCGTGACCACGGCCGCGCCGGCCGCGCCGATCGCGACCTGCGCCGACGGGCCGCTCGGGCCCGCCGCGGCGGCAGCGCCCACGGCGAGCGCGGTCGCCAGCAGGCGCAGCGGCCGGAAGGTGAACGCCATCCCCGCCCCCTCAGTTCGCCTTGCAGCAGCCGCTCGTGGTCGGCGGGCGGCTTGGTTGGGGGTGGTCCTTGCGCGTGGGCTGCTCGTGCTTCTGCGGCGGCGGCTTGCTGCCGAACATGCCCGGCGTCAGCACGAAGCCGGGGCTGACCGTGGGCGCCTGCGTCGTCCCCGCCTGGCGCTCGCGGTCCTTGTTGCATTCCTCGAAGCGCGTCAGGCGCTGCTCGGCGTCCCGCAGCTTGTCCGCGCGGTCGCGGCGCAGCAGGGATCGGGCCGCGCCACTGGACTGCGAGCAGGGATCCTGCTGCTCGGCCTGTTGGGCGGCCGCGCAACTGCGGTCCGCGGCCTCGTAGGCGTCGAACGCCGCGGCCGTGGCGTTCGGCTGGAACGCGGCCTGCGACAGGGCCGCGGTCTGCGACCGGTCGCAGCCGTGCTTGTTGTCGTATTCGCTCGACGCCGTGCCCTTTCCCTTGCAGCGGTCGTCCTGGCGTTCGAGCTCCTTGATCTGGTCCTTGACGCGGTCGACCTGCTTCTTCAGGCCGTCCTTGGCGTCCTTGACCGATGCGTCGCTGCCGCCGCCGGCGTAGCGCCCGCCGGTGCAATGCATGCCCTGTTCGCCGCCGTAGCGCTCGACCCCGTCCGCGCGCCTTTCCGCCAGCACCGGGCCGAACAGCAGTTGCTCGATGACGTCAATGGGGAAGTCGAGCTCGGGAAACAGGAAGCCGCAGCCGGACAGCGGCGCCCCGGCAACCACGGCCATGACTGCACGGCGAAACGAGGAGGCCATTGTGGACTCCGGCCGCCGCCCCGCGCATCCGCACCGGGCAAGCGGCGTCTCATCACCCGAACCGGCCGCGGCGGCTCGTCCAAGAGGCGGCCGCGCGACACCCTGTTTATTGCGCCATTCTACACCCCGCGCCCCAGGGCGGGTATGTGAGGCGGTTCACTGACCCTTGGCGGGCGTCAGACCCAGGCGCGCCTGCACCAGCTCGTCCAGCACTTCCTCGAGCGCGGCGCGGGTGCGGGCGTTGATCTCCTTGCCGGGCGGCGGCGCCAGGGGCGCGCCGTGGGGCGCCGGCCGCGGCGCGGGCGAGAATTCCAGCGGCGCCGACTCGTCGGCCTCGTCCATCGGCCGCGGCGGCGCCTTGAGGCCGCCCTCGCGCAACAGACGCTGCACGCCGCGGATGGTATAGCCTTCCTGGTACAGCAGCACGCGGATGCGGCCGAGCAGGTCCACGTCCTCGGGCCGGTAATAGCGCCGCCCGCCGCCGCGCTTCAGCGGCTTGATCTGCGGGAACTTGGTTTCCCAGAAGCGCAGGACGTGCTGCGGCACGTCCAACTCGTCGGCCACCTCGCTGATGGTGCGGAACGCGGCCGCCGACTTGCCCGGGCGCCGCCCCGGGCCGGCCGGGCCGGCCTCGCCCAAATCCGCCATGGTCATCCGCCGGCCCCGCCGCTGGCGGGCGCTCCGGCGCCGCCGGCCGCGCCCTCGGGCGCCGCGGTGTTGACGCGGTCCTTGAGCACGTGCGACGGGCGGAATACCAGCACCTTGCGCGGCAGGATCGGCACTTCGTCGCCGGTCTTGGGGTTGCGGCCGATGCGCTGGCCCTTCTGGCGGACCCAGAAGCTGCCGAAGGAGGAGATTTTCACCATTTCGCCGCGCACCAGGGCGTCGGCGATCTCGTTCAACACGATTTCGACCAGGGCCGCGGACTCGTTGCGCGAAAGGCCGACTTCCTGATAGACGGCCTCGCTGAGGTCCGCCCTCGTGATGGTCTTTGCCGGCATTGCTCCCCCCGCCGTGCTTTTGAAGTACGCTAACCGGGGCGGGGATAAGCGTCAATTCCCAAGGGGATAGATTCTTTTCTTGATGCGGTTGTGTTGCCGATTCGCCGATCCCCCTGCCGGAGTTACCAGTCGCGCCCTGGGGCCTCGGGATTCGGGCGGTTTTCCCGGCTAGGTTGGTTAATGCGTCCTACCAGCGGGCCAGGCAGGCGCCCCAGGCAAGGCCGCCGCCGATCGCCTCCATCAGCACGATCTGCCCAGGCTTGATGCGGCCGTCGCCCACGGCCTCGGCCAGCGCCAGCGGGATCGACGCGGCCGAGGTGTTGGCGTGCCGCGCCACGGTGCTGACCACCTTCTCCGGCCCCAGGCTGAGTTTGCGCGCCATGCCGTCGATGATGCGCTGGTTGGCCTGGTGCGGCACCAGCCAGTCCACGTCGGCGGGCGTGAGGCCGTTGGCCGCGAGCGCCTCGTCCACCACCGAGGCGAGCTTGGCGACGGCGTGGCGGAACACGCCCTGTCCGTCCATGCGCACGTGGCCGGTGGTCTGCGTGGCCGAGGGGCCGCCGTCCACGTAGAGCAGGTTGTAGGTGCGCCCGTCGGTGTGCAGGTGCGTCGAGAGGATGCCGCGGTCCTTGTGGCTCTTGCTGTCGTGCCCGCGCAGCACCACCGCCCCGGCGCCGTCGCCGAACAGCACGCAGGTGCCGCGGTCCTTCCAGTCCAAGAGGCGCGAGAACGTCTCGGCGCCGATCACCAGCGCGGTCTTGGCCTGGCCGGCCTTGATGAAGTTGTCGGCCACCGCCAGGGCATAGATGAACCCGGCGCACACCGCCTGCACGTCGAACGCCGCGCCGCCGGTCATGCCGAGCCGCGCCTGCACCTTGGCGGCGGTCGCGGGAAAGGTGTGGTCGGGCGTGGTGGTGGCGAGCACCAGCAGGTCCACGGTTTCGGGCTGCACGCCCGAGGCGCGCAGCGCGTCGCGCGCGGCGGCGAAGGCGAGGTCGGAGGTGAGCTCACCCTCGGCCGCGACGTGGCGCTCGCGGATGCCGGTGCGCTGGACGATCCACTCGTCCGTCGTGTCCACGCGCCTGGCGAGCTCGGCGTTGGTGACGACCGTCTTGGGCAGATACGCGCCGCAGCCCACGACCTGGGAACGGACCGCCATCAGCCGGCCGCCGTGCGGGGCGCCGCCTGCGGGCTCACGCCGAAGCGCTGCAATTCGTCTTGGATGCGCCCGACCACGCCGACCGCGGACAGGCTGATCGCCACGCCGATGGCGTGCGCGAAGCCGACCGCGTCGGTGCCGCCGTGGCTCTTGATCGCGATGCCGTTGAGGCCGAGCAGGATGGCACCGTTGTAGCGCCGCGGGTCCACGCGCTTGCGCACGCGCGTCAGCGCAGGGCGCGCCAGCGCGTAGCCGAGCTTCGCCATCAGCGAGCTTGAGAATGCCTCGCGCAAGAGCTGCGCGTACAGCCGCGCCGTGCCCTCGGCGGTCTTGAGCGCCACGTTGCCGGTGAAGCCGTCGGTCACGATCACGTCCACGGTCCCGGCGGTGATGTCGTCGCCCTCGACGAAGCCCTGGTAGGCGAGGTTCAGCTTGTTCCCGCGCAAGAGCGCGTGGGCCGCGCGCACCTCTTCGTGCCCCTTCTGCTCCTCCGAACCGACGTTGAGGATGCCGATGGTCGGCCGTTCCAGGCCCAGGATGGTGCGCGCGAACACCTCGCCCATGATCGCGAACTGCACCAGGTTGTTGGCGTCGCAGTCCACGTTGGCGCCGAGGTCGAGCATCACCGACTGGCCGCGCGGCGTGGGCAGGACGGTGGCGATCGCCGGCCGGTCGATGCCCGGCGCGGTCTTCAGCACGAACTTGGCCATCGCCATCAGCGCGCCGGTGTTGCCGGCCGAAACCATGGCGTCGGCTTCGCCCTCGCCCACCGCGTTGATGGCAAGGCGCATCGAGGACTGCCGCCCGGCGCGCAGGGCGACCGAAGGCTTGGCGTCGTCGGTGACCACGTCCGTGGCGTGGCGCAGATCCGAGACGGCGCGGAGGGCCGGCAGCCGGTCGATCAGCGGGCGGACGCGCACCTCGTCGCCGACGAACAGGAAGCGCGCGTTGGGGTGGCGCGCGCGCGCGATCTCGGCGCCGGCCACCACCATGTCGGGCGCCCGGTCGCCGCCCATCGCGTCGAGCGCGAGCCGGAGTTCCGGCCGGCCTTCTGCGCCCACCGTCTCATGCCCCCGTTGCGAAGCGGCTCAGCCGCCCGGCGATCAGGCCCCGGAGGAGCTGACCACTTCGCGGCCGTCGTAGTGGCCGCAGGCCGGGCAGACGTGGTGCGGGCGCTTGAGCTCGCCGCAGTTCGGGCACTCGATCCGGCTCTGCGATTTCAGCGCGTGATGCGCACGGCGCATGTCACGGCGCGACTTCGATATTTTCTTCTTTGGTACGGCCATGACTCTGGGTACTCCCTGGAGGTGCCGTGGGAAGGCGCTTCTTTAGCCAAAAAGGCATGCCCCGGCAAGCACGGGGCCGGGATGGCGGAAAATCACGATTTTCCCTTGAGCCGCTTGAGGATAGCGAAAGGATTGGCGGCCGAATCCGCCCCCGCGGAAGCGAACGCCGCGCCGGGCGCCCGGGGGTAGGGATCGAGCGCGAGCGCGAGGTGCTGCGCCACTGCCTCGCCCAGGTCGATGGCGCCATGTTCCAGCGCCTCGGGCGGGTCGTCGGCCTCCAGGTCGATCTCTTCCTCGGGCCCGGCAGCCAACAGTTTCGGGTCGAGCGCGTAGCGAAGCTGGAACGACTGCTCGATCGCGGCCTCGACCGGCGCCAGCGTCACCACGCATTCCTGGGTCGCCGCGGCGGCGAAGCGGCAGGCAAGCTCGATCATCCCGCCCGCCACCGGACGCAAGCGGCAGCGGGCCTCGAGCTTCGCGAGGCCGAGCAGCCCGAAACGGCGCGCCAGCGCCGCCCGCTCCGCCGGCGACGCCGCGATATCGAGCGTCATGCCGTCGCGCCCCACCTTGTCGGCAGCCACCGGACGCGAGAATTCGGGCTTCGGCGCGCTCATACCGCCTCTCCTTCCGGCTGGGCGAACGCCGCCTCGCCCAGCGCCAGCGATTCCACGGCTTGGGACGACAGCGCGGCGGCCTGCCGGCGCACATAGGCCGCCATGGCCGCGACCTGAGCCGCGGTCGGCTGGGCCGTGCCGTAGAGATTGCGCCGCAGCGCCTGCTCGAGCGCGTCGCCCGTGCCGGCAAGCCCGGCCTCGTAGGCCGCGACGCGGCCGTAGAACCCCTCGGCCATCGCCCTGACCTTGCGCCCGACCGAAAGGTCGCCCACGCCCATCTCGCGCAAGCCAGCGTCCATGTCCGCGAACATCAGGTCGAACAGCGCCTGGCCCACGGGCCCCTGCGCGCGGCCGTCGCGCTTCAGGCGATGCAGCAGCAGGAACACGTGCAGCGCGATCATGTCGAAGCGGCCGTCCACGCTGTCGGGTACGCCGTGGCGCGCGTAGAACAGCGGCCGGCGCGCCTGTTCGACCGCCGCGCGGTAGAGCTTGCGGGCGCTGCGTTCGGCCTGAGGTTCCTTGAACAAGCTTTTGATCTTCATGGCTTTTCCGCCGGCGGGCGGCGCCGGGCCGTCGCATTGACACCGATTCCCGCGAGTGCCATCTTGCGCCGCCACGTGCCAGTGAATGCCGGGCGCGCGCGCCGGGTCAACACCGCCCCAGGCGCGGACCTCCCGGCCGGGCGGACCCACGGCGGACGGAAAAGGCCCATCGGTCCCATGCAGCCTCGTCCTCGCGGCTTCCGATCGCTGATCCGCGGCGCGCTGCCGGCGCTGCTGGCGCTCGCCGTCGCGGCGTGCGCCCCGACTGTGGCGCAGCGCGGCAACGTGCCCGACCCCGACAAGCTCGCGGAGCTCAAGCCCGGCGACACCAAGGACAAGGTGGTCCAGACCATCGGCTCGCCCTCCACCATCGGCACGTTCAGCGACAAGAAGTGGTACTACATCAGCCGCAAGACCGAGAAAGTCGCGTTCTTCGATCCCAAGACCGTGGACCAACAGGTGGTCGAGGTCGTGTTCGACCAGGACGACAAGGTCCAGGAGATCAGGAAGCTGAACCTGAACGACGCCTACGACGTCGACCTGGTCGGCCGCAGCACGCCGACCGCCGGCAAGTCGATGACCGTCATGGACCAGCTGCTCGGCAACATCGGCCGGTTCAACAAGGCCGGCGGCGGCAAGGGGCCGGGCGGCGGCTGATCGCTCTCAGCTCTTGGCTCTCAGCTTTCAGCCGTCGGCAATCGGTCGGAAAAGTTCCAATCGGCCCTTTCTTCAGAAGCCGATGGCTGACTGCCGACCGCTTACAGCTGCTCAGTGCGCCAGCGCGGCCAAGAGCAGCAGCGCCACGATGTTGGTGATCTTGATCATCGGATTCACCGCCGGGCCCGCCGTGTCCTTGTAGGGATCGCCCACGGTGTCGCCGGTGACCGCCGCCTTGTGCGCGTCCGAGCCCTTGCCGCCGTGGTGGCCGTCCTCGATGTATTTCTTGGCGTTGTCCCACGCGCCGCCGCCCGCGGTCATCGAGATCGCGACGAACAGCCCCGTGACGATCACGCCGAGCAGCATCGCGCCCACCGCCGCGAACGCGTCGGCCTTGCCGGAGATCGCGCCCACCACGAAATAGAGCACGATCGGCGAGAGCACCGGCAGCAGCGAAGGCACGATCATCTCCTTGATCGCGGCCTTGGTCAGCATGTCGACCGCCTTGCCGTACTCCGGCTTGGCCTTGCCTTCCATGAGGCCGGGAATCTCCTTGAACTGCCGGCGCACCTCGATCACGACCGAGCCGGCGGCGCGGCCGACCGCGGTCATCCCCAGCGCCCCGAACAGGTAGGGCAGCAGGCCGCCCAGCAGCAAACCCACGACCACATAGGGGCTTTTCAGCGAGAACTCGACCGCCTTGATGCCGAGCTTGCCCTGCGCGATGAAGTACTCGAGGTCCGAGGTGTAGGCCGCGAACAGCACCAGCGCGCCGAGGCCCGCCGAGCCGATGGCGTAGCCCTTGGTCACCGCCTTCGTCGTGTTGCCGACGGCGTCGAGCGCGTCGGTGTTCTTGCGCACCTCCTTGGGCAGGCCCGACATCTCGGCGATGCCGCCGGCGTTGTCGGTGACCGGCCCGTAGGCGTCGAGCGCCACGACCATGCCGGCCAGCGCGAGCATCGCGGTGGTCGCGATCGCGATGCCGAACAGCCCCGCGAGCAGGTAGCACACTACGATCCCGGCGCAGATCACCAGCGCCGGCAGGGCGGTCGCCTCCATCGAGACCGCCAGGCCCTGGATCACGTTGGTGCCGTGGCCGGTGCGCGAAGCCTCGGCGATCGACTTCACCGGCCGGTAGCCGGTGCCGGTGTAGTACTCGGTGATCCACACGATCAGGCCGGTGACCACCAGGCCCACGAGCGCGCACAGGAACAGGCTCGTGCCGGTGAAGGTCTTGCCCGCGACCGTCAGCGCCGTGCCCATGCCGACCACGTAGGCGGTGACCGGATAGAACGCGACCGCCGACAGCACCGCCGCCACGATCAGCCCCTTGTACATCGCCCACATGATGCCGTTGTCGGCGCCGAGCCGGACGAAGAACGTGCCGACGATCGAGGTCACGATGCACACCGCGCCGATCACCAGCGGGAAGCTCATCATCTTGGCGGCCAGCGCCGCGTCTCCGGCGAAAAAGATCGAGGCCAGCACCATGGTCGCCACGGTGGTGACCGCGTAGGTCTCGAACAGGTCGGCGGCCATGCCGGCGCAGTCGCCGACGTTGTCGCCCACGTTGTCGGCGATCACCGCGGGGTTGCGGGGGTCGTCCTCGGGGATGCCGGCCTCGACCTTGCCCACGAGGTCGGCACCCACGTCGGCGCCCTTGGTGAAGATGCCGCCGCCCAAGCGCGCGAAGATCGAGATCAGCGAGGCGCCGAAGCCCAGCGCCACCAGCGCGTCGATCAGCGCGCGCGACGGCACGCCGGCCTGGAGCAGGATCGTGTAATAGACCGAGACGCCGAGCAGGGCGAGGCCCGCCACCAGCATGCCGGTGACCGCGCCGGCCTTGAACGACAGGTCGAGCCCTTCGGCCAGGCTTTTCTGCGCCGCCACGGCCGTGCGCACGTTGGCGCGCACCGAGACGTTCATGCCGATGAATCCGGCCGCGCCCGACAGCACCGCGCCGATCAGGAATCCGAGCGCCGCCCAGGCGCCGAGGAACAGGAACAGCACCACCAGCACCGCGACGCCGACGATGCCGATCGTGGCGTACTGCCGGCGCAAATACGCGCCCGCGCCCTCTTGCACGGCCGCCGCGATCTCCTGCATGCGCGGCGTGCCCGCGTCCTTGGCCAGCACCCAGCGGCCGGTCGCGATGCCGTAGACGATGGCCAGCAGGCCGCACAGGATCACGAATCCGTAGATCATCGAACCAACCCTCTAGTTCCGATTTTGCGTCTGGTTCTCGGTCATGGCGGGACGGCGGGCCGCGGAGCCGAACGCCGCGGGGCCGCCGAAAGCGCGCGGGAACATGCCAGAAGCCCCCGGGGAAGGCAAAAGGGAATCGGGTCGGGAAAAGTGCTAAGGCCGGGCTTTCGTTCCGCGCCCGGCTCCTCTATATAGCCGCGCGGACTTGGACGCCCGTCCGTGCGCAAATCCGCGCCCCATCGCGCAAGGCCTTGAAATCGTTATGAGCTTCGTCCACTCCCTGTGCGTCTATTGCGGCTCGTCGGGCCGCGGCGCGGCCGGCCACCGCCGGGCGGCGCAGCGGCTGGGCGGCGAGCTCGCGCGCCGGCGCATCCGCTTGGTCTATGGCGGCGGCATGGTGGGGCTGATGGGCCTTGTGGCCGACGCCGCGCTGAAGGAAGGCGGCACGGTCGTGGGGGTGATTCCGCGCCACCTCGACCAACAGGAAATCGGCCACCGCGGCCTTACCGAGCTCGTGGTCTGCGACTCGATGCACGCGCGCAAGCAGCGCATGTTCGAGCTGGCCGACGCCTTCGCGGTGCTGCCCGGCGGCTACGGCACGCTCGACGAGGCGTTCGAGATCATCACCTGGCGCCAGCTCACGCTGCACGACAAGCCGGTGTTCCTGGTGAACGTCGAGGGCTACTGGGACCCGCTGGTCAGGCTGCTCAACCACGTGATCGAGCAGAACTACGCGCATCCCGAGACCGCGTCGCTCTACCGCGTGGTCGAGGGCGTGGACGGCCTGTTCCAGGCGATCGAGGCCGAGCCCGAGCCGCAGCTTCCCGCCCGCGCGAAGTGGATGTAGCGCCCGCGGCCGCGCATTGAACCGACGGCGCCGCTTGGCTATCGTGCGCCGCCTTTTTTTCCGAGGGAGTTCCCCGCGCCATGGCGAAAATCACGGTCAAGACCCCGCTGGTCGAGCTCGACGGCGACGAGATGACCCGGATCATCTGGAAGTTCATCAAGGACAAGCTGATCCTGCCGTACCTCGACGTGAAGCTCGAGTACTACGACCTGGGGATCGAGTACCGCGACAAGACCAACGACCAGGTGACGGTCGACTCCGCCAACGCCATCAAGAAGCACGGCGTGGGCGTGAAGTGCGCGACCATCACGCCCGACGAGGCGCGCGTGAAGGAGTTCAACCTGAAGAAGATGTGGAAGTCTCCCAACGGGACGATCCGCAACATCCTGGGCGGCACCATCTTCCGCCAGCCGATCATCTGCAGGAACGTGCCGCGCCTGGTGCCGGGCTGGACCAAGCCCATCGTGATCGGCCGCCACGCCTTCGGCGACCAGTACCGCGCGACCGACTTCATCTTCCCCGGCAAGGGCAAGGTGACCATGACCTTTGCGCCCGCCGACGGCGGCAAGCCCACGACCTACGAGGTGTTCGACGCGCCGGGCCCAGGCGTGGCGATGGGCATGTACAACCTCGACGCCTCGATCCGCGATTTCGCGCAGGCCTGCTTCAACTACGGGCTCAACCTGGGCTGGCCGGTCTATCTCTCGACCAAGAACACGATCCTTAAGGTGTACGACGGGCGTTTCAAGGACCTCTTCCAGGAAGTGTTCGACCGCGAGTTCAAGGACAGGTTCAAGGCCAAGAACATCGTCTACGAGCATCGGCTGATCGACGACATGGTGGCCTCGGCCCTCAAGTGGGAGGGCGGCTACGTGTGGGCCTGCAAGAACTACGACGGCGACGTGCAGTCCGACACCGTCGCGCAGGGCTTCGGGTCGCTGGGCTTGATGACCTCGGTGCTGATGACCGCCGACGGCAAGACGGTCGAAGCCGAGGCCGCGCACGGCACGGTCACGCGTCACTACCGCGAGCACCAGAAGGGCAAGGAGACCTCGACCAACCCGATCGCCTCGATCTTCGCCTGGACGCAGGGGCTGTGGTACCGCGGCAAGTTCGACGGCACGCCTGACGTCCAGGCCTTCGCCAAGGCGCTGGAAAAGGTGTGCGTGGACACGGTCGAGGCCGGGTTCATGACCAAGGACCTGGCGATCCTGATCGACGCCAAGCAGCCGTGGCTGACCACCACCCAGTTCCTCGACAAGCTGGACCAGAACCTGAAAAAGGCGCTGGCGTAGCGCCTCACGCGGCGGCGCGGGCGCGGTAGTCCGCGAGGAACCTGTCCACGCGCTGCCAAAACAGCGCGCGGATCGCGTCGTTCTCCATCAGCACCTCGTGGCGCGCATCCGCGAGCCCGATATAGGCGGCGCGCGGCATGGCGCGCACCAGGCGCTGCGTGGCCGCGACCGAGACGATCCGCTCCTCCTCCGCCGCCATCACCAGCACCGGCACGTGGATGCCGCGCGCGAAGGCGGGCCGCTCGGTTGTGCGGATCGAACGCAGCGCGGCGCGCACCCAGGCGAAGGTGGCGCCGCCCGCGGCCAGTTTCGGTCGGCGCGCGATCCAGGCGTGCTGGTCGAAGAAGCGCCGCCGGTCGTGCGTCAGCTTGTTGCCCTGGAAGCGCACCCGCCCAGGATCGTAATCGCGCTCGCCGAAGCTGTAGGCGCGGCCGAAGCCCAGCGCGCAGGCGGCCTCCGCGGTCAGCCGCGCGAGCCAGCACGGCATCGCGCCGTTGTCGAGGTCCACCATCGGCGAGACCAGCACCGCGACGTCGAATCCGCGCGGATGCTCGAACATGTAGCGCAGCGCCAGGTGCCCGCCCATGGAATGCGCCAGCAGCAGCCGCGGCATCTGGTCGTGCGGCGGCAGCGCCGATTCCACCAGCTTGTGCAGGTCCGAGAGGTGGCGGCGGAAATCGGCGACGTGCACCTTCTGCCGATTGGCGAGCGCGCGCGTGGAAAGCCCCTGCCCGTACCAGTCCAGCACGAACACCGACCAGCCGCGCGCGAGCAGCTCGCCTGCGGTCTCGTGGTACTTCTCGATGAACTCGCCGCAGCCGGGCAGCACCAGGGCCGCGCCCGCGACGGTACCCTGCGGCGGACGCCAATGCGCGAAGCGGATCGTGCCGCCCATGGGCGCGTTCAAACGATAGGCCTGCATCCCCGGCGGCGCGGGCGTGGGCTCGACCGCCGCGACCTTCGCCGGCGCGCCCGTCATCGGTTGAGCTCCCGCATCGCGGCGTCGAGCCCCTTGAGCGTCAGCGGGTACATGCGCTCGCCGATCAACTGCCGCACCATGCGGACCGAGCGGTTGTACTCCCACTCCGCCTCGGGCTTCGGATTGAGCCAGGCCGCGTGCGGGTAGGTGAGGAACAGGCGGTGCAACCACATCTCGCCCGGTTCCTCGTTGAAATGCTCGACGCTGCCGCCGGGCTGCACGATCTCGTAGGGGCTCATCGCCGCGTCGCCCACGATCACCAGCTTCCAGTCGTGCGGATAGGTGTGCAGCACCTGCCGGGTCGGCGTGGTCTCGTCGAAGCGCCGGCGGTTGTCGCGCCACAGCCGCTCGTAGGGGCAGTTGTGGAAATAGAACGTCTCGAGATGCTTGAACTCGCTGCGCGCGGCCGAGAACAGCTCGGCCGAGGCGCGCATGTGCTCGTCCATCGACCCGCCGATATCGAGCAGCAGCAGGACTTTGACCGTATTGTGCCGCTCCGGCACCAGCCTGAGGTCGAGCAGCCCGCCGTTGTGCGCGGTCGAGCGCACCGTGTCGGGCAGGTCGAGCTCGGTCGCCGCACCCTCCCTGGCGAAGCGGCGCAGGCGCCGCAGCGCAACTTTGATGTTGCGCGTGCCGATCTCCACGTCGTCGTCGAGGTTGCGGAACTCGCGCCGGTCCCACACCTTGACGGCGCGGAAGTTGCGGTTCCGCTCCTGCCCGATGCGGATGCCCTCGGGGTTGTAGCCGTAGGCGCCGAAGGGCGAAGTGCCCGCGGTGCCGATCCACTTGCTGCCGCCCTGGTGCCGGCCCTTCTGCTCGGCCAGGCGCCGCTTCAGCGTCTCCATCAGCTTGTCCCAGCCGCCCAGGGCTTCGACCTGCTTCTTTTCCTCCTCGGTCAGCCAGCGTTCCGCGAGTTTCTTCAGCCACTCCTCCGGGATTCCCAGGGCCGCCGGGTCCACGCTTTCCAGCCCCTCGAAGCACTTCGCGAACACGCGGTCGAACTTGTCGAGGTTGCGCTCGTCCTTCACCAGCGCCGAGCGGCTCAGGTAATAGAATTCCTCGATGTCGTACCGCGCGACGCCCGCCTTCATCGCGCGCATCAGCGTCAGGTACTCGGTCAGCGACACCGGCACGCGCGCATCCTTGAGGGCGAGGAAGAACTGGGAGAACACGGCGGCCCTGCTATCCGGCCCGCAAGGGGCGGACGCCGCGCACGTGCCGCTCCTGCTCTTCCGTTTCGACTGCGCCGGGCCGGGCGTCGCGCACCGCGCGGATCGCGGCGTCGGGCGCCATGCCCATTTCGACCAGCAGACGCGCGCCCACCGTGCCGGTGCGACCCAGGCCCATCCGGCAATGCACGAACACCGCGCCGCCGCGCGCGAGCGTCGCGCGCAACTCCGGCGCCGCCGCCTCCCAGCCGCGCTCGAACTCGCCGCCGGGCGCGGTGAAATCGCCGAGCGGCAGGTGCACCCACGCCATGCCGAGGGCGCGGACGCGCCGGCCGAGATCGGCGAAGCCGAGCAGCGCCATTTCCGCCTCGCCCACCAGCGTGACGACGGCGGCGATCCCCCCGGATCTTAGGTCCTGAAGCCGCTCTTCGTTGGGAAATGCGCCGAGGCCGAGTCGCCCGCCGCCGGGCACCTCGATCCATCCCATTGGCGTGGCGGACATGGTCGCGCCTTAGCTCCGCTGCTGGCGCCGCGCGAGGAACGCGAGACGCTCGAACAGCTGCAGGTCCTGCTCGCTCTTCAGCAGCGCCCCGTGCAGCGGCGGGATCACCTTGTCCGGGTCCTTGGCCCGCAGCGCCTCGGGCGGCAGGTCCTCGACCATCAGGAGCTTGATCCAGTCGAGCAGCTCCGAGGTCGAGGGCTTCTTCTTCAGGCCCGGCACCTCGCGCAGGTCGTAGAACACCGAGAGCGCGTCGCGCACCAGGTCCTTGCGGATGTTGGGGTAGTGCACGTCCACGATGCGCCGCATGGTTTCGCGGTCGGGAAACTGGATGTAATGGAAGAAGCAGCGTCGCAGGAACGCGTCGGGCAGCTCCTTCTCGTTGTTCGAGGTGATGACGACGACCGGGCGGTTCCGCGCCCTCACCGTCTCGCGCGTCTCGTGGACGTGGAACTCCATGCGGTCGAGCTCGAGCAGCAGGTCGTTCGGGAACTCGATGTCGGCCTTGTCGATCTCGTCGATCAGCAGAACCGGCGCTTCATCCGCGGTGAAGGCCTGCCACAGCTTGCCCTTGACGATGTAATTGCGGATGTCGTGGACCTTCGCTTCGCCGAGCTGCGAGTCGCGGAGCCGGCTCACCGCGTCGTACTCATAGAGCCCGTGCTGCGCCTTGGTCGTGGACTTGATGTGCCACTCGATCAGGTCCTTGCCGAGCGCCTTGGCGATCTCGCGCGCGAGGACCGTCTTGCCCGTGCCCGGCTCGCCCTTGACCAAAAGCGGGCGTTCGAGCGCGACGGCGGCGTTCACCGCCGTCATCAGGTCCCTCGTGACGACGTAGCTGTCGGTGCCGGCGAAACGTCTAACGGTGCTCAATCGAAAAGGTCCTCGTCCTGAGCCTGTCGAAGGACGGGAACCTCATGCTTCGACAGGCTCAGCATGAGGTCCATCTGCTCCAAGCCCTACCCCGCCTTCGGAACTGTCACGCCGACCATGCAGTCGCGCGTGACGATCGCCGCGAGCTTCTCTTCGCTCCAGCCCTCGGTGCCCCTGGGGCGAGCGGGGAGCACGAGATAGCGCATGTCCGCAGTGGAGTCGTGCACGCGCACCTCGACGCCGTCGGGGATATGCGTGCCGAACTCGGCCAGGACCGCGCGCGGCTCGCTCACGGCGCGGCTGCGGTATTCGCGGCTCTTGTACCAGTCCGGCGGCAGGCCCAGCACGTTGCGCGGATAGCACGAGCACAGCGTGCACACGATCATGTTGTGCAGGGCCGTGGTGTTTTCGACGACGATCAGCCGCAGCGGCGCGACCGTGATGCCGAGCAGCTCTTCGGCCGCGGCGCTGCCGTCCGCCAGCAGTCGGCGCCTGTATTCGGGGTCGGTCCAGGCCCGCGCCACCATGCGCGCGCCCAGGGCCGGCGAGCGCGAATCCATGTCGTCGATCTGCTGGCGCAGCTCGGCGGCGGTGAACACGCCCTTCTCTTCGAGGAGCTGCCGGAGGGCCTCCGCGAGGAACTGGTATTCGCCCGGCTTGGCGCCGTGGTCGACGGGCGCGTGGGAATGACCGTGCTCGTGCGGGTGAGCCATGGAATCCCCTCCTCAGGCCGGTTCCAGCCAGTGCTGGAAGATTTCGATCTCGACGCTGTCCAGCGGCCGTCCGCGGTAGGCCGGCCACAGCGTGCGCTGGTCGAAGCGCACGCGGTAGAGCGGCCGCGTCGGATCGCCCGAGAGCCCGTAGGCGAGCTGCTCGGGATTGCCGAACTCCCCGCACACGCGCTCGACCGTGCCTTCCCGGCCGCGGCAATAGAACGGCGTGCGGCAATGCCCGGGCGGATAGGAGCGTAGCACCCGCACGCGGTCGCCGGGGGCGAAGCGCGCGTTCACGCCGCCGCCTCGCGCTTGAGCTTGGCGATGCGCGCGTCGAGCTCCGCGCGCGTCACGACTCCGCGCTCCAGCATCATGGTGGCGATCGAGTGGATCCAGCGCTCGTAATAGCTCATGCGGTCGTAGGCGTCGGGCGGCAGGCTTTCGATGCCCCGGCGCAGCATGTCGGTGTTCATCAGGCGGCGCTTCCGATCCGACAGCAGCACCATCATCGCGTCCACGCGCTTTTCCCAGAACGCGTAGTCGTGCTCGCCGGGCTTGACCTTGCCCGCGGCCAGGCCGCCCATGTCGTGATGGCCGCGGATGGTCTTGGCTTCCGGGCGCGGCGCCCGCGCCTGCGGCCGCGCCGCCGCGCGCTTGGGCTTCGACCGCGCCGGCTTGCGCTTCGCCTTCGCGGGTTTCGCCTTCGCGGCTTTGCGCTTCCGCTTCGCCATGTCAGGCAACACCGGCGCGTTCGTCGCCGCCCCCTCCCCCTGCCCCCTCCCGCCTCGCGCGCCTGCCGTCGCGCGGTGGGAGGGGGGACTCAAATAAGGAGTCCCCTCCCCCCGCGCGCGATGGCGCATGCCGTCGCGCGAAGCGGGGGAGGGTTAGGGTGGGGGGCATGATTTCCATCACGCCGCCTTGGCGCGCTCGGCCAGCGCCGCTTCGACCGCCGAAAGCGCCGCGTCGAGCTTGCCCGCGTCGGGGCCGCCGGCCTGGGCCATGTCGGGCCGCCCGCCGCCGCCCTTGCCGCCGAGCGCCGCCGCGCCCGCGCGCACCAGGTCGACAGCGCTGACACGCTGGGTCAGGTCGTCGGTCACGCCCACCACGAGCGAAGCCTTGCCCTCGGCGCTGGCCGCGAGCGCGACGACGCCCGAGCCGATCCTGGCCTTGAGCTCGTCGGCCATGCCCTTCAATTCCTTCGCCGGCACGTCGCCGAGCGAGCGCGCGAGGTACGCGATGCCCGCGACGCTGCGCGCGCTGGGCGCCGATGCCGCCGTACCGCCCCCGCCGGTCGCGAGCTTGCGGCGCGCGTCCGCCAGTTCGCGCTCCAGGCGCTTGCGCTCCTCGACGAGCTGCGCGACGCGCGCCGGCAGCTCGGCCGGCGCCGCCTTCAGCTCCGCCGCCGCCTGGCCCAGCAATTCCTCCTGCTGCGCGAGGTGCGCGAACGCCGCCTCGCCGGTCAACGCCTCGATGCGCCGCACGCCCGCGGCCACCGCGGACTCGCCCACGATCTTGAACAGGCCGATGTCGCCGGTGCGCCGCACGTGGGTGCCGCCGCACAGCTCGGTCGAGTAGGGCTTGGACGCGTCCTCGCCCAGAACCGCCTCGCCCATCGAGACCACGCGCACCTCCTCGCCGTACTTCTCGCCGAACAGCGCCAGCGCGCCGTGCTCGACCGCCTCGTCGGGCGTCATCAGCACGGTCTCGACCGCGCCGTTGCCGCGGATGCGGCGGTTGACGTCGGCCTCGACCGCGCGGATTTCCTCGCGGCTCAGCGCCTTGGGATGGCTGATGTCGAAGCGCAGCCGCTCGGGCGCCACCAGCGAGCCCTTCTGCGTGACGTGCGCGCCCAATTGCCGGCGCAGCGCCTGGTGCAAGAGGTGCGTGGCGGAGTGGTTGGCGCGCAGCCGCGCGCGCCGCGCCCCGTCCACGCTGAGCTCCACGTCGTCGCCGACCTTGAGCTCGCCGGCGGTCACCGTGCCGAGATGCACGTGCAGGTCGCCGAGCTTCTTCTGCGTGTCGGTGACCGCGACGCGCGCGCCTTTGGCGGATTGCATGGCCCCGGCGTCGCCCATCTGGCCGCCGGATTCGCCGTAAAACGGCGTCTGGTTGACGATCACCGCGACCTGCGTTCCCCGCCCCGCGCTTTGCACGGGCTTGCCCTCCGCCACGATGGCCGCGACCTTGCCCTCGGCGGTCTCGGTGTCGTAGCCCAGGAACTCGGTGGCGCCCGCCTTCTCGCGCAGCTCGAACCACACGCGCTCGGTCGCGGCCTCGCCCGAGCCCGCCCATTTCCTGCGCGCCTCGGCGCGCTGGCGCTCCATCGCCTGTTCGAATCCCGCGGTGTCCACCGGCCGGCCCTGGCCCTTCAACACGTCCTGCGTCAGGTCGAGCGGGAAGCCGTAGGTGTCGTAGAGCTTGAACGCCACCTCGCCCGGCAATTTGTCGCCCTTGCCGAGCTTCGCGGTCTCCTCGGCCAGAAGCTTCAGGCCGCGTTCGAGCGTCTGCTTGAAGCGGGTTTCCTCCAGCTTCAGCGTCTCGACGATCAGCGCCTGCGCGCGGCCGAGCTCGGGATAGGCCGCGCCCATCTGCGCCACCAGCGCCGGCACCAGCTTCCACATCAGGGGCTCGGATGCGCCCAGCAGGTGGGCGTGGCGCATGGCGCGGCGCATGATCCGGCGCAGCACGTAGCCGCGGCCTTCGTTGGCCGGCAGCACGCCGTCGGCGATCAGGAACGAGGACGCGCGCAGATGGTCGGCGATCACGCGGTGCGAGACGCGGTTGGGCCCGTCGGGATCGGTCCGGCTGGCCTCGGCCGAGGCCTCGATCAGCGCGCGCATCAGGTCGATGTCGTAGTTGTCGTGTTTGCCTTGCAGCACCGCGGCGATGCGCTCGAGCCCCATGCCGGTGTCGATCGAGGGCTTGGGCAGGTCGACGCGCTTGTCCTTGGTCACCTGCTCGAACTGCATGAACACCAGGTTCCAGATCTCGATGAAGCGGTCGCCGTCGGCCTCGGGGCTGCCGGGCGGGCCGCCGGGGATGCCGGGCCCATGGTCGTAGAAGATCTCCGAGCACGGGCCGCACGGCCCGGTGTCGCCCATGGCCCAGAAATTGTCCGAGGTCGGGATGCGGATGATCTTGGCGTCGGGGAAGCCCGTGACCTTCTTCCAGATCGCCGCCGCCTGGTCGTCCTCGGAGAACACGGTGACCAGGAGCCTGTCCTTGGCCAGGCCGTATTCCCGGGTGATCAGGTTCCAGGCCAGCTCGATCGCCAGGTCCTTGAAGTAGTCGCCGAACGAGAAGTTGCCGAGCATCTCGAAGAAGGTGTGGTGGCGCGCGGTGTGGCCTACGTTCTCGAGGTCGTTGTGCTTGCCGCCGGCGCGCACGCATTTCTGCGAGGTGGCGGCGCGGCTGTATGGGCGCTTCTCCTGGCCGGTGAACACGTTCTTGAACTGCACCATGCCGGAGTTGGCGAACATGAGCGTGGGATCGTTGCGCGGCACCAGGGGCGACGACGCCACGACCTCGTGGCCGTGGCGCTTGAAGTAGCCGAGGAATGCCGAGCGGATGTCGTTCGCGGATGCCATGCCTGTCATATGGGCGCCGCGGCGGGCCGGTGCGAGCCAGCCTTGCAAGCGCCCGTGCTCTCCTAAAAAGCGTTGTTGCTACAGGGTTTTACCGTCGGCGCGGGGGCTTCGTCCAGTGCGCCGCGGCAGCCCGCCCTCCCGGGCCGGCGCCTGTCACACCCCCGCGACGAAGATCACCTTGCCGCCGCGCGAGGCGTTGAGGCGCAGGGGAAGAATCTTTTGGTAGTCGGGCGAGGCGTAGAAGCGCTTGGCCGTGGCCATGTCGGGGAACTCGATCACCACGAACCGCCCCGGCTTCCACTGCCCTTCCGCCACCTCCACCTCGCCGCCGCGGATCAGGAACCGCCCGCCGAACTTGGCGATGCAGCCCGGGGTCTGGGCGCGGTACTGGTCGTAGAGCTTCTGGTCGTGGATCTCGCCGATCTCGGCGACGATATAGGCGGCCATGCGCTGTTCCTCCCGGGTTGCCGGCCGCGGAGTTAAGCATATCGGCCGGGGCCTACAAAAAGAAAGCCGCGCCCCGGGAGCGCGGGCCGTGGAGAGCGGCCCGGCCCCTCGGGCGCGGCAAGGTCGATGAACAGGGGTTATTGGAGGCCGGCGTCGCCCCTGCGCCCTCCGGACCGCTCCTCTTCGGTCCGGCGGCCGAGGGGCAACCCCGGCTTCTCGGGAGAACCCGTTGCATCGCGGCGCGGCGGCGGTGCGGACCCCTGCCCGCGGACGCCCGCCCGTACCCGCGCCGACTTTACTCCTCGGCCTCCTCGCCCGCCGCCTCGCTCTTTTGCGTCATGGCGTTGGCGACCAGGCCGGCATTGGCGCGGATCGCGGCCTCGATCTTGCCGGCGATCTCGGGATTGGACTTGAGGAACGCCTTGGCGTTCTCGCGACCCTGGCCGATGCGCTGGCCGTCGTAGGAGAACCAGGCGCCCGACTTCTCGACGATGCCGGCCTGGGCGCCGAGGTCGATCAACTCGCCGGTCTTGGAGATGCCCTCGCCGTACATGATGTCGAAGTCGACCGCGCGGAACGGCGGCGCCATCTTGTTCTTGACCACCTTGACCCGGGTCTGGTTGCCGACCACCTCGTCCTTCTCCTTGATCGCGCCGATGCGGCGGATGTCCAGGCGCACCGAGGCGTAGAACTTGAGCGCGTTGCCGCCCGTGGTGGTCTCGGGGTTGCCGAACATCACGCCGATCTTCATGCGGATCTGGTTGATGAAGATCACCATGGTGCGCGACTTGGAGATCGAGCCGGTGAGCTTGCGCAAGGCCTGGCTCATCAGGCGCGCGTGCAGGCCCATGTGGTTGTCGCCCATCTCGCCCTCGAGCTCGGCGCGCGGCACCAGGGCGGCGACGCTGTCGATCACCAGCACGTCGATGGCGCCCGAGCGCACCAGGGTGTCGGCGATCTCGAGCGCCTGCTCGCCGGCGTCGGGCTGCGAGATCAGAAGCTCGTCGACGTCGACGCCCAGCTTGCGCGCGTAGGCCGGGTCGAGCGCGTGCTCGGCGTCCACGAACGCGCAGGTGCCGCCCGCCTTCTGCGCCGAGGCGATGGCGTGCAGCGCGAGGGTGGTCTTGCCCGAGCTTTCCGGCCCGTAGATCTCGACGATGCGCCCGCGCGGCAGGCCGCCGATGCCGAGCGCGATGTCGAGGCCGATCGAGCCGGTGGAGATCGCCTCGGTTTCGGCGGCGGGCTGCTGGCGCTGGCCCAGCTTCATGATCGAGCCCTTGCCGAAGGCCCGTTCGATCTGGCTGAGCGCGGCGTCGAGCGCCTTGCCCTTGTCCATGTCTTCCTTTTCGACGAGGCGGAGCGGTTGCGCGGACATCGTGTATAACCCCTTTATTCTACGGCCAAAAGCGCCGATTTCTGCAGGCCGGCCGGGCGCTCCCGAAGCTCTCCCGAGACTTTCTTGATGCAGCCCTGTTGCCGCAGTTCGGTTTTTGTTCTATGTTCTTTCTTTGTTCTAGTCAAGCCCCTTCCTGCGCCGCGGCTTCCTCTGCGGCTCCGCCGTGCGCCGGTGGCCGCGGGAATGGGCAAAAAACGGCCGCACCCATGGGGGGAAGCGCGATGCGTTCGCCGTTGCCGAGCCATTCGCCAGGCCGCGCTCCACGGCTATTTTTGCCGCTTCTGCTTGCCGGCGCCTGGCTGGTTTCCGCTGCCGGCCCGGCCTCAGGCCCCGCCCGGGCGGAGTGCGCGTGCCTCTGCGTCGACGGCAAGATGCGCGCGGTCTGCTCGAACCCGATCGAGATTGCGCCCATCTGCCCGCCCGCGGTCTGCCCGATCGCGCCGCCCGAGGTCCAGCCGATCGCGCCGCCAGTGATCCCGCCGCCCGGCGCGCGGGAATGTTCCATGCACCAGGTGCTCATCCCGTGGACCGGGCGGTGGGAGTGGCAGACGCTCTGCCGCTGACCGCCCTGCCGCCAAGCCCTCGACTCCGTGCATTTTTGGGGGTACAATAATCTGGTCTACGAATGGGACGAGGCCAAGCGGCGCGCCAACCTGGCGAAGCATGGCGTCGATTTCGCGCTGATCTGGCGATTCGATTGGCAGCGCGCCGTGATCGAACGAGACGGGCGCCGCGACTATGGCGAGGAACGCTTCTGCGCCACGGGGATCGCGGATGGCCGGCCGTACAGGGTCGCTTACACGCATCGAGGCGCGGCGACGCGCGTGATTTCGATGCGCCGGGCGAACAAACGCGAGGCAAGGGACTATGAGCAAGAAAGCCAAAGAAAAGCGCCGGTCATTCCGGATGCCGACGGATGAGGAGGATGCGCGCATCACCGCCGCCGCCCTCACCGATCCCGACAACCCGCCCGCGGACGACGACTGGTTTAAGCGCGCGCGGCCGGCGATCGAGGTGGTTCCGGAACTGGTCGCGGACTACATCCGCCGGCGCGGCCGGCCGCCCAAGGATCGGCCCAAGGTGGCGGTGAAGCTCCGCCTGGATGCCGACGTGATCGACGCGCTCCGGGCCGGCGGGCCGGGCTGGCAGACCCGCGCCAACGCGGTGCTGGCGCGCTGGGCCAAGCGCCAGGGGCGCAGCTAGCGCCGCGGTGCGCCTACGCGGCGCCGTCCCGGCGAATCCCCGCGCACGCCGCGGCTGAAACCGCGGCGCGGTTTCTCGGATAGAGACGGGGGCCTCGGCGGCCGGCGCTAGCGCATCTTCACCAGCACCTCGGTGGCGCGGCCGTTGCTCCAGGTGCCGATCAATCTGCCGTCGTCGGCCACGGTGTAGATCACCGGGTAGGCCTCGCCCCAGTGGATCACCAGCTCGTCGCCCTCGAACCGCCCGGAGCCGCGATAGGTCGAGCCCACCTGCCAGTAGAACTGGTAGGTGTCGCCGCTCCGCGTGACGGTGCAGGTGCCGCTGTAGCTCGTGCCGTTGGGGTTGGTGCCGGTGGCGCGGTAGAGGCCTTCGAGGTTGAGGCTTACGCGCGGCGGGGGCGCCGGGGCGGCCGCGGGCGGCGGCGCCAGCGCGCGCTGCTGCGCTTCCTCCTCGGCCTTGCGCTTCTTGTAGGAAGCGGCTTCTTCCAGCAGCGCCGCCGCCACGAACCCCGGCGCGGTCCCGGGCCGCTCGACCTGGTACCAGTTCTGGTCCTTGAGCTTGCCCAGCACCTGCACCGCCTCGCCTTCCTGCAGCGTCCCGACCACGCGGGCGCCCACGTCCGGCCCCTCGCGCACCCGCGCGGACTCCCGCGCGCGGTACTCCCGGTCGATCGGCTCGATGACCGGCGCCACCGGCCGCGCCGGCGCGGCGGCGATCTGCGGCGGCTTCGCGGGCGCTTGCGCCTGGGCTTGCGCCTGCGCCTTGGCCTGGGCTTCGAGCCCCGCGATGCGCGCGCGCGCCAGGCCGGCGAAGGTGCCCTGCGGGAACTGCTTCAGGTATTCGCGGTATTCCTCGACCCGGTTGCTCGCCTGCGCGGACTGCCAGAACAGCGCCTCGCGGTCGCCCGGCCCCTGGCCGGCCGCCGGAGGCGGCGCCGCGCCCGCCGCCCCTTGCGGCGCGTTGAATACGAAATCGCCGCGCAGCGACGAGGAGATCCACGGCGTCTGCTGGCCCTTGGTGCGCTCCTCCACCGCCGCGGTCACGCGCTTGAACACCTCCTCGGCCTTGAGGCCGGGCACGCCCAGCGCCTTGACCAGCTCCTCGGTGTAGGTGCCGTTCGCGCCCTCGCCGTCCGAGGCGACCGAGCCCGGGGCCGTCGCGTAGGCGATCAGCCCCCCGCGCGCCGCGTCCACCGCCGCGAGGCCGCGCGCGGCGCCGCGCATGCGCTTCTCGAACGGGTTGTTGCGGCAGGCGTCGAGCACCACGAGGCTGACGCGCGCCTGGGCCTGGTCCAGCTCCTCGGTCAGCGCGCCCACGTCCACGGCCTGGAAGCGCAGGTCGCTCTCGTATTGCGGCGCCGCGTCCACCGGGATCAGGTAGTTGCGCCCGCGCGACTGGATGCCGTGGCCGGCGTAATAGAACAGCGCCACGGAACCGGGCTGGAGCCGGCGCGTGAACTCGCCCAGCGCCGCGCCCATGCCGGCGCGCGTGGCGTCGGTGCGCTCGATCACCTCGAAGCCGAGGTTCTTGAGGGTCGCGGCCATCAGCCGCGCGTCGTTCGCCGGGTTGCGCAGCGGCGCCTCCTTGTAGGCGGCGTTGCCGATCACCAGCGCCACGCGCTTCTCCGGCGCCTGGGTTGCCGCCTGCGCCCATGCCGGCGCCCACGCTGGCGCCAGGGCCGCCGCAACGGCCAGCGCCAGGGGTATCGCCAGGGCTGACAGAAATCTCCGCACGTCCCACCTCGAAGCGCGCGCCGGCGTCGAATGACCTATTATATCCCCGCCCCGGCGCGCGCGCACCGCGGGGCGGGATGGACCGCTTTCCGCGCCACCCCAGCCTGGGACGCCCGATGACCCTGCCCCACGCCTTCGCCGCCGGCCTGCCGATGCACGATCCGCCCGAGCTGCGCGCGGCGGTGGACGCGTGGTGGGCGGGTCTCGCGGTGGCGCTAAGGCGCGAGGGGCTGGACGGCGTGCCCGACCGCCTCACGCGCCTGCCCTACACCGAGGACGTCTGGCGCCTGCCCAACCTGCTGCTGACCCAGACCTGCGGCTACGACCTCGTGCGCGGCTGGCGCCGGCGCTTCGCCTACGTCGCGACGCACCGCTACGCCGCGCCGGGCTGCGACGGCGCGTTCCACCGCAGCTTCGTCGTGGTGCGCGGGGACTTGCCCGCGCGCACCCTCGCGGACCTGCGCGGGACGGCCTGCGCCATCAACGGCTACGGCTCGCATTCCGGCTGCAACGCGATGCGCGCGCTGGTGGCGCCGCTGGCGCAAGGCGGGCGGTTCTTCGCCTCGGTGCTGGTCAGCGGCAGCCACGCCGCCAGCGCCGAGGCGGTGGCGAGCGGCGCGGCCGACGCCGCGGCGATCGACTGCATTTCCTACGCGCTGCTCCGCCGCTGCCGGCCCGGGCTGATGGGCGCCTTGCGCCCGATCGCCGAGACGCCGAGCGTGCCGGCCGCGCCCTACGTCACGCCGCGCCGGTTCGCGCCCGACGCGCTCATGCGGCTGCGCGCCGGGATCGCGCGCGCCTCGGCCGACCCGCACCTCCAGGCCGCGCGCGACGACCTACTGATCGGCGGCGTCGAGGTGCTGCCCGAGGAAGCCTACGGGCGGATCGCGGAGTTGGAGGACGAGGCCGGGCGCCTCGGCTACCGCGAGCTTACGCCCGGCTGGCGCACGCGCGCCGGCGACGCGATCGCGGCCTGGATGCGGCAGGCGAAGGCGCGGGCCGCGTTCGCGCGCTAGCGCCTCCTCTCACCCCACCCTCTCCGCCGAGGAGAGGGCTGCGAACGGTTGGCGGTCCTCTGAACCCCCGGGACTATGACCCGGAAGGAAGGAGGACGGCCGGTTCAATTCCCGCCCCGGCGGCTGTTCCAAAAAGCCCGCTCCGTCCGCGATTTCCTCCGGTATAAGCATTCCGGCCGCTCGATCTTGGAGGAGACGCTCATGGACCGATTCACCGGCGGGTGCCTGTGCGGAAACGTGCGCATCGTGGCGACGGGACGCCCCTACCGGGTCGGAATTTGCCACTGCCTCGACTGCCGCAAGCATCACGGCGCCCTGTTTCACGCCTCCGCGATTTTCCCCCGGGACGCGGTGACGATCGAGGGCGAAACGCGCGACTATGCCGGGCGGTCCTTCTGTCCCCGCTGCGGCTCGCCGGTGTTCGGACGCAGCGCCGACGAGATCGGCGTGAACCTGGGATCGCTGGACGCCCCCGACCAGCTGACGCCTACCTACGAGCTGTGGACCGTCCGGCGCGAGTCCTGGCTGCCGCCGTTTCCCCTAGCGCGGCGCTACGAGCGCGACCGCGACGCCGCGCACCGCTTCGAGGAGTAGGGCGCGCGGAAATTGGGGGAAATCGCGGTCGCGAGTGGACTTCCCTGCTCGAAGCTCCGGGCGGCGCTGGCGGGGGCGGGGCGGTGCGCGGCGAAGGACAGAAAATCTGCTCCGACCGATTTCCCTCGGCAATAAAGGGGCGTGCGCCGAGCCGCCTCCGCGCTCATCCTTCCGATTTCTTGATCTCCGGCCAGACGATAAGGTGCGGTCGAGCGGCGAGACCTATTTGAGCGTCGCCGCCCACTCGGCCATTTGGCGCGCCTCGCCGATCAATTCCTCGGCCTTCAAGAAATTGTGGAAGCTTATGCTGCCGTCGAGGAGCGCGATGTTGAGCTTGGCTTGGGCCGCCTCGACCAGCCTTGCGGCCTCCGGCTTCGTGGATTTCACCGAAGCCAAGATGCGCTGCACGCCCTCGATGCTTGTCCGGGTATCGGACTGCCTCTGCTTAAGCAGGTTGTCGAGATCGTCCAGGCTCATTGGCGGCGCCTGCGTTCCGTTCGGCATCTTGCGCCCGTCGCCCTCGTGACAGGCCGAACAACTGCTGCGGATACCCTGCACCTTCTCCATCGCCGGGGTGGCGACCATGAAGGTGTGCGACGACGTATCCCATTGGTGCCCGGCCGTGCTGGTCGCGCGGGAGCGCGAGCCGATCTTCGGCATGTGGCAATCCACGCACCGGACGCCGGCCTGCTGCATCGGGCTGCCCTCGAACATCTCGGCGTTGGGCCGCCTGGCGAAGCCGCTGCTCGAGTGACAGCCGACGCACATTTCCTCGGGCTTTTGCCGCAGTTGCGGCCCCTCCCACTTGCCATGGAACGTGTGGCAGGTGATGCAGCTCATCCCCGCCTTGTTGAAATGGGTGCTCTTCGTGAAGTCCTGCCACTGCTGGCGGTTGCGGCTTGCCCAGTCGTTCGGCCAGAAGTAGGCGTATTCGTCGGGGTTGCTGGTGCCCGAGTAGTTCCAGAAGCGCGACCGGCTCGTCATGTCCACGTCGCCCGGCAAGAAACCGAGTTGGAAAGAGAGTTCGCTGATCTTCTTGTTGGTGTTGCGGCCGTGGCATTGGCCGCAGAGTTCGGTTTGCTGTAGGGCGTTCAGATCTTTGAGCGGGCGGACGATCGTGGTCTTGTCTGCGGCGAGAGTCGCGTTGCGCGCCTTTGCCGCTTTTGCCTCGTCGACATGCTTCCCCGCGGGTCCGTGACAGCGCTCGCAGGCGATGCCGAGTTCTCCGTTGCCCACGGATTTCCATACGTTGGTCGTCGCATCCTTCACGAATTCGAATCCGGTCGTGTGGCAGCCGTTGCACTTGGCTTCCGCGACGCGGCCGAGCGGCAACTCTTCGGGCCGGCGCGGCCGGCCATCCGGCGTGCCGTCGACCATGAACCACTCGTCCACCCGGAAGCCGCCGATCAGCCAGTCCCGCGACGCGACCGACCAGCGGATCGGCGCCGGAATATAGTTGTCCCCGATCCTGACCTCGTAGCCCTGGTCCCAGTTGCCGCCGAGCACCTTGGCCACCTCGTAGGTCTGGTTGTTCGCCGGGTTGTCCTTGTCGAGAAGGGTGAAATAGAACCTGTCGCCTTTGCGCGAGGTCACGCCGGAGGGAGAAATCCGCGACTCCTTTCCGTCCTTGTCGCGGATTCGGATGTTCCTCCAGTTGATGGTCCGATTGTTGAAGTCGCCGACGACGATATCCGGGCTCGGCCAACGCTCCATCTTGGCATGCCACGTTTTCGCCCAGTCGTCGTATTGACTCGCGTGGCATTCCTTGCAGGTTTGGCTGCCGACGTACTTGGCATCGCCGAAAAACTTCTGACCGGAGGAGACGCGCCCCGCCTCCGAAAGCAGGCCGAGCGTTTCGGTCGGCGTCACCGTCGTGGACACCGCCTGGGCATTGGCCGCCAGCGGACACAAGGCCAGGACGAGAACGGCCGCCGACAAAAACCCCGTCCGTTCGCCCGCGTACCGGCGGAACGGCGAGTTCCAGTGGGGTCGAATTCGCTGGGCCGGCATCGAGTGAACGTAATTCGGCTCGACCGAACCGAATTTGACCTGTGTCAAATTTCGGCAAAAAAGTAGCGGTCAAATATTGGCAGTCGCTGTTTGACGAATCGGCCGGTCCCCGCCCGCATGTCCGCGGAAATCGGGGGCGCACGGAATTGGAGTTAGGGGAAACCGGGGTCGCGAGCGGATTTCCCCGCTCGAAGCTCCCGGCGGCGCCGGCGGGGCCGGGGGTGCTGAACAGCGACCAATCGAAAATCCTACTCTGACCCTGATTTCTTCGTGACCCTGATTTCTTCGATTGCCCCCATGGGAAAGACCGAGGGTTGTGGCGGCAGGCCCGCGCCTCTCCCCGTTCATTTCCCGCCCCGGCGGCTGTATCATGGCGCGCGGCGAGGGACCCATGCGCACGAAGAAACGCCCGCGCGCCCGCGCGCTGACCCGCGGGCAGGTGCTGGAGACATTGCGCGCCAACAAGGCGCTGCTCGACCGTCATTCGGTCAGCCGCATCGCGCTGTTCGGCTCGTTCGCGCGCGGCCGGCCCACGGCCAAGAGCGACCTCGACTTCCTGGTCGAGTTCGCGGAGCCCACGTTCGCCAACTTCATGGGGCTGATCCGGGACCTCGAGAAGCTGTTCGGCCGGCGCGTGGACGTGCTGACGCCCGAGGGGCTCGAAAGCATCCGCGTGCCTTCGGTGGGCGAGAGCATCCGCAAGTCGCTCGAATATGTCTAAGCGCGGCGACGCGGAGCTGGCGCAGGACATGCTCCTGGCGATCGAGCGCGCCCGGCGCTATGTCCGTGGCCTCGGCTACGAGGAGTTCCTCAAGAACACGATGGTGCAGGACGCGGTGGTGCGGAACCTCGCGATTGTCGGCGAGGCCGCAAAACAGTTGTCGCCGGAGTTTCGGCGCACCCGCAAGGACGTGGACTGGCAGGCCATTGCCGGCATGCGCGACCGGCTGATCCACGGCTATTTCGGCATCAACTGGAAGATCGTGTGGAACGTCGTCGCCGAGGAACTTCCCAAGCTCCAGGCGGCGCTGGCGGGACCGGGGCGGTGAGCGGCGAGGAACAGAAAATCTACTCTGGCCCCGATTTCTGCGATTTCTGATGTTCCAGGGAGGAGGGGGCGGGGGATCGCTTCAACTGTCGCTAACCGGAGTGATGCCACTGCGTAGCGCACGGAGCTGGGTTCTCATGCTCCTTTCCATTTTGCACGCAAATTCGCGCCCGTCGGCGCTCACTACAACTGCGCGCAGACGCCACCACCGATAGCGGGACAGCCAGCCGGAGGATTTCGGCATCGTTCGACTCATCTCCTGCTTGAACATTGGAAGCGTCGTCATGAAGAAAAACTCACTTCGACGCGGAGGTATTTCGGTCGGGTATGTTCTTTGCGGGACATGCTCGTGCGCCGCCGAATAGTCCATCGGAGTAAGCAGGAGCATTTCCCGCTGGAATGGCATTCGAAAATAGAAGAAGGACATCCCGATCCATAGCGGTGAATTTCCAACGTTCAGAATGGTGACGCAAATGAACTTAGGTCGCTCGCCGGCTGGGATGCTGTCGTGGATCATTGTATGCACAGCAACCGAAGCGCGGATGAGCTGCCCCCTATGAACGGATCCATTTGTTAACTTGGAAGGCCAAGGAGGATCCGATGCCGAGAAGGACATACAAGCCCGAGGAGATCGTAGCGAAGCTGCGGCAGGTTGATGTGCTGGTGGCGCAGGGCAAGGCGCTGGGGGAATCGATCGGGACGATCGGGGTTACGGACACGACCTATCACCGCTGGCGCAACGAGTTCGGCAGCCTGAAGCTGGACCAGGTAAAGCGGCTGAAGGAGCTTGAGGCGGAGAACACGCGGCTGCGGCGCGCGGTGTCGGACCTGACGCTGGACAAGCTGATCCTCGGGGAGGCCCTGCGGGGAAAACCGTAAGCCCCTCGCGGCGGCGCGAGCTGGTCGAGCATGTGCGGAAGGTTCTGGGCGTGTCGGAACGCCGGGCCTGCCGGGTGATCG
>Ga0233425_10003052_pt1 | contig 31459 bp, 29 predicted proteins | sample Watercolumn_Towu_2_FD_181712 | JGI IMG/M metagenome (GOLD analysis project Ga0233425, IMG submission 181712) | Freshwater microbial communities from Lake Towuti, South Sulawesi, Indonesia - Watercolumn_Towuti2014_140_MG | ecosystem: Environmental > Aquatic > Freshwater > Lake | place... | reverse complement strand
TATCCTTGCTCGCATAACATTCTTCTCACTGCCAGCCAATTTTGATAGGCTGTTTCAACAGGATGCATTCGTGCAAGCATTTCTGGATCTTGTGACCATTTAGAACCTATTCCTGGGAATAAAACTAAGTTATACACGCAAATTTGATCAAAACCTATCCCAACAGCAGTTTCCATATCTCTCATCATTGCATCTACTCCTTGACCTGGAAGATTTATTAAAAAGTCACCTGAAACTGTCATTCCACGAGCATGAGCATTTGCAACAACCTCAGCTATTGTTTGCTGGCTTCCAAAATGTGTTCTTCCCATTCTTTCTAACCACTGAGTATCAAAGGTTTGCACACCCATACTTATTCTTCGTTTTCCAACATCTTGTGCTACCATTGCATCTAATAATGAATCTCCTTTTCTCCCATGAAAATACGCAGGCACTCCTTCAAAAGAAAGTTCAGCTTCTGAAATGTCTAGAGCCCCTCTTAAACAACCCATTAATTCTTCAAACTGAGAAGCGGAAATAATATTTGCAGTCCCTCCTCCTAAATAAACTGATGAAACTTTTCTATGATTCATACTCAATATATTCACAGTATAGATAATTTCATCACGAATTTTGTCTAATGTTTTCTTAACAAGATTAGGATTAGCGCCTGTATAGGGAGAATGTGGAAAAGTACAGAATCCGCAACCTTCAACAGTAGGATTACAATATGGAGAAGGAATAACTCCTACAATTAAACCTTTATGAGCATTGCCTCCAAGATTATCACCATAAGGAACCATCCTCTCTTTGCATCCACCTTCATAGAACATCCCATCACTTTCATAATCCTGCATTAATTTTGGCGGAGGAAATCCCTGTAATAATTTGTATCCTTGACCTCTACTCATCTGTTGATCCAAAAATTCTGCAATGTCACTCATGTTATCTCCCCCATTATATTTTGAGAGATATATATATGTTTAAAAAGGTGATTGAAAAATAAAGATTACATCTGAATTAAGGATTTACCTGAATGAAAACTGATTTTCAACAAAGCTTATAAATAAAAACAATTCAAGAAGAATCATGGCAGAAAAAGAGAAGATTACTCCTGAAATTTATGATGAAGCTAAAAAGATGTTTAAAGAAGAAATGCACAAGGAGTATGATTCTATTGTTGGTTTCTTTGGAGTGTTGATTCGGACTGTCAACCCATTATCGTACAAAAAGCTCTGCACTGCAAGCGCATGGCAGGGGTTTCGATTCTATGTTCATCTGTTGATTTTTTCATTTATTTTATTCTTTCTGATTACTATTCCCTACTTGTTTTCGTTTTATGACGAAATTCGCACAGAAGCAAACAACTTAAACACATTCAACCTTGCACCGCAATTAGATATTAACCAAAGCATTTATTTTAAAGATTTTGGCATTGTTGTGACAAATGACAAATCATATGATAATGAATTCCTTTTAATTACACAAAAAAGCATTTATCTTAAGAATAATATCTGCTTATTTAGTGATATTGCATGCATCTGGTTCAGCAACCCAAAACAATTTGATTTTTCCAAAGCACAAGAATTAGTAGGAGATAGAGACAAATTCACACACGTTGTGTTTAGCTTTATTCTCCTGATGCTCCCAGGTATATTTATTTTACTGTTTTTATTTTTGTTTGTCAAATATCTTTTAATCATATTATTGTATGCATTAATTGGATTTATTTACACTACTGCAATCAGATATGAAATTCATCTCAGACAATTATTCCTTCTTGCAGTGTACTCTCTGACACTTTCTATTGTTGTTGAAACAGCATTTGGCATTTATTTCGAAACATATTACGTTCCATACATTGCATCATTTGTGCTGTTTGTGCTCTGCACATACATTGTTGCAGAAAAACCATTCCATCATTTTAAGCACGGGCATTGAAATTGTATATTTATGTAATTCTTTCTGTGTAAGTTGTGTTATTTGAATTATGTATATTGATATTTCATTATTACTTGCATTTCGTGCTTAGCAAGAAGGGGCTACTGTTGCCTTGCTTTGCAAAAATGAAGCCCCACAAAGAAAAATATATTTATGCAAGTAATGAGTTAATCTGGATTGAAAAATAATAAAAAATATTATACATTATCAACAACAAATTGAACAAATTCTTTATTGCTCTTGTCAAAATCTTTTCCTTCAAAATTATGGCCACATCCAGGGAAGATTATGAGTTTTGCATTTTTAATAAAAGAAGCTAATTTTCTGCTTTGTTCTAAGGGGACAGTTACGTCTGCATCTCCATGAATGATTAATGTTGGGACTGTAATCTTTTTTGCTGCATCATACCCTTTATCATTCAAAGGATCTTTAAAGAAGGAATAATTCAATTTATGCTTTTTTCCTGTGCTGCTACTGGTGTATGTTGTCCAGCCATTTTGCTTCCATTGTTCAACTTCTTCATAACATAATTGTGCCATAAGCTTTCCAAAATAATCTGAAACAGGACATTTTAAACACAAAACAAACAAATCTTTTGTTCTTGCAGCTGCGAGAAATGCTGCCATACCCCCATAACTGCTCCCAAACACACCTATTTTTTTATATCCTTGTTTTTTCAACAATTTAATTGCATTCAAAACATCATCCATACCTTCAGAAACAGTGATATCTTCAAAATTTCCTTTACTCTCTCCATGACCAAAAAAATCAAAACGAAATGTTGCAATATTTTTTTCATTGAACAATTTTTCAAGCGTTATATGCGTTGTACTTCCTTTGCTTGATGAGAAACCATGACAAAGAATCATCACAACATCTTTTGTTTTGTTGGGGTCAGATAAGATACCTACTAACTCTACTCCTTGGCTGTTTGTGAAAGAAAGTTTTGTCTGCATTTTCACTCATTCATCTCTTTTAAGAATCTCTCTACTGTTTTATGCACATGCTCTGGCTGTGTTTTGAGAATTCTTGACAACTCTGCAAGCACGTCTCCAGAATATTCTGCAGTTGATGTTAGTTTCTTTTCTTCTGCAGACAATTGCTGTTTTTTCTTGACAGCTTTTTTCCATTTCTGAAACAATTCTTCAACTCTTCCTGGAAGCTGATTCTCTCTGCACTGCAATACTGCTGCAACTTTTCCTAGAACATTTTCATGACTATCTTCTGTTTTTTTTGCTGCTGCTCCTGCTGTAAATGTTATTCTCACAACACCATCTTGTATTTTTGATGCTTTAAGGATTTTTATTTCTCCTGCTTCTTTTGTTGCATGAAGATGCGTGCCACCGCAGCATTCCACATCAACATCAGGAATCATGACAATCCGCAGCTCTTTGCCTGGCACTGCACCGCCTTGATAAATGTCCATGCCATATTTTTTCTCTGCTTCATCACGAGACATGAAACTCAATATTACAGGAATATTTTTTTGCACAATTGCATTTGCCTCTTTCTCAATTTCTTTCAACTGTTCTTCAGAAACACTTTCATAATGTGTGACATCAATATGCGCTTTATCAACATCTTTTTTTGCTCCTGCTTGCTGCGCATGTTGACCAAGCACTTTTTTTGCAGCTGCATTGACAATATGCGTTGCAGTATGATGCTGGGTGAGCTGCAAACGCCTTTCCATATCTACTTCTGCTTTCACTTCGTCGCCAACAGCTATATTTTCTACACTGTCCAGCAGATGAACAATGACATTTCCCTGTTTGAACACTGTAATGACTTTGTATTTTTTTCCATTTAATGAAAAAATACTTCCTGTATCTGCTATCTGGCCACCGCTTGTTGGATAAAACACAGTCTGGTCAAGCACAACATTATTGCCGATAATTGCAAGAACAGATGATTTGCATTTCACTAATTCATAGTCTGAAAAATACAATGCTTTTGTTGCAGGAATGTTCTGCAATGGCAATTTTTCTTCCTGCACTGTCTGATGCTCCTGCTTCTTTTTCTCATGCAACTCTGAGACAAGGGCATAAAAATTATCTGGAATACTAATTGGTTTCTGGAGGGTGATGCTTACTTCTTTTGCAAGCTCTGGAGAAATTCCCTGCGTGTCATACAACTGCAACAGTTTTGGAGTAGTAAGCTCTTCTTTTTCAAGGATTTTAGTCATAATTTGTTTTGCTTTTTCTTTATTTGCCTTATATTTCAGTTTTTCAACCTCAAACACTGTATGCACATGATTCAGATTTTCGCTTAATTCTGGAAACAATGGTTTGAGATATGCTGCATGAGCATCTGCAACATCTGCAATATCAATATTCCATTGATACTTGTCAATAAATCCTAATGCACGGCGCAACAACAGGCGAAGATTATATCCTCCGCTGACATTACTTGGCAGGACTCCGTCGTTTAATGCAACGAGCAATGAACGCGTATGCTCGCCAATGCTGTACATTGCTGACAATGGAATGATTGATTCCTTTAACTCAAAAACATTGACACCTACTTTCTCTGCAATATCACGCCAAACTTTATTGAGATCATCTGTCTCATCTGCATTGAGATATGACGCATACGGCAGGAATTTCTGGACAAGAGATTCATTGACTTTTATTCCTGTTTTTTGCTTGAGAAATTTGCAGACAGAGGGAAATGTTGTTTCATAGCTTGTTGATGTTCCTTTTGTAAACCATGCATTGCGCTCTTGACCCATTCCCATATCCAATACTTTAATCTTCAGTTCTTTTGGTCCAGAAGGAGATTGTTCATACATCATATAGACCTGATTGCCGAGCTCGAGGCCACGAGAGAAAAATTCCATGCACGGCCCGAAGTTGCCTCCTCCTGCCCACGCATCTTCATGATATGTTATTTCTTTATTTGGCAATCCCAACCCTTTCTTCAGCCACTGGTGAATATCCTGAAAATACTGTTTTTGGTCCCACTGCTCTGGAGGCATGAATGCATGCTGGCCTATCATCACAAATCCTGTATAATGCGCTCCTGTAATTCCGACATTATCAATATCATTAAATCTTAAACAAAACTGCGGAACAACCAAAGGGTTTGCTGGAGGAGAGACTTCTCCTGACACAACATATGGCTGAAAATCGTAAATAGACGCCTGCACAAAGTCAGTATCCTGACGCCAGCGCGCTGCAACAGGATAGCGTTTGATTGGCGTATATCCAACATCCTGAAATTGTTCTGAGAATTTCTTCCAAACACTGATATAATCTAAATCAGACGCAGCAGGAGATTTGCCAAAAAAACTAAATCCAGAGCTGCATGCAGGATCACCGCAGGTTTGCTTGCCAGATGTTGTCCAAAAATATGTGCCGCATTTGCACTGTTTTCGCTCAAATCCTTCTCCTTTGAGAACATCAACTGCATAATATTTTTCTGGATTCTTGCTTGCTTTGACCTTAAACTCTTTTTTTACTTGTTTGTCTGGAAGCATGATGATTTAGAATGCATGTACATATATAAAGATAACGAAAAATATAAAAGATAACTAAGAGTAAAATAAAAAATTATTTTTTCATACTCCAGCAGAGTAATTTCAGACCTGCAAGGATGAAGACAACAGTAAACCAGCTGAATGTTGCTCCAAACCACGTAAATAATCCCAAATCTGACAAGAGATAGAGAACCCCAATAACGAGCATTACTCCTCCTAACACTTTCATACAATTACATTTGCCACAGCATCCTGTTGCGCACATTTCTTTTTTCTTCGCCATAATATCCCCCCATAGTTATTTGATATTTGCAGATGTGAAGGTATATAAACATTTATGACCACTAAGAAATGAATTAATAATTTCTCTTTAATTTCTTGTTAATACTCTCTTTGCAATCTTCTTACATCTGTAAGATATCCTGTTAATGCATCTATATTTGTTGTATCAGCATATCCAGATTTTTCTGAGATAATGTCTTGTTTTCGTTTTTCCTGCACAAGAAGACGCGCATACATGCTTTCTGCTTCATCAAGCGCACCTCTTGCAGCTGCATCTTTGCCTGCACTATGCCAGAGTTCTGCAATTCTTACAAATATTTCTGGATTTGGGTTGATTCTATTTGCTGCTTTATAGGATTCTATTGCAGCACTGAACTGATTATCTTTGCAGAAGACATCTCCTTTTCTCATTAAAAGTTCTGCTTTCTGGTTTTGATCTTGCGTTATCTTCAAGGAATAATCAAGAAAGAATAATACCTCCTGCCAATTTGAGTGCTCCTCATAATACCCTGCAACAGCAAGGGATTCTGCTGTTGAAACTTTCCAACTCTTTTGGTGCAACATCTTTGCTGCATTTTCAAATTGATTGTCTGCAATATATGCATGAACTAATGCAAGACCATCCTGCGCATCTTGCGTTTTTTGATAGACAAAATCTAAAAGTACAGGAACTATAGGTGATGAAGCTGTTTTTGCTCTTGTTCGCAATTGATTAAGAACATCTGGATTACGGACATATGCTTTTTCATACATTTCTGCTGCAACAGCAGTTTTTCCCTGCATTACTAATGCATCTCCTAAAAAGAGTAATGCATCAACTCTCTCATCTAATGCAAGTGCATCTCTGCATAATTTTTCTGCAAAGCTCGGCGAGGATTCAACAGCTGCACTGCATTCTTGTGCATACACTGCAGCCTGCGCTTCTCTGTCCTTTTGGTATTGAACAACACCCCACATAGCAGAAGAAGCAATTAATCCTGCTGCAAAAATACTTCTGCCTGCAAGGCGCTGATAATAATTTCCGGCTTTTCGTAATGCCTTATACAACTCTGCACCATCTGCATATCTTTTTCTTGGGTCTTTACTCAAACACTTTCTTATTATTGACTTATATTGATGAGGAACTAAATTATCTAAAATAAAAGACAAATCTTGGTCTTTAATGTCGCTTGTAACTTTTCTTTTTGCAAACACCTCGCACATTAAAAGACCAAAAGACCACACATCAGCTCTGCGAGCATCATAATTATTATTATTTGCTTTTGTTTCAGGAGCAGCGTAAGATGCAGACTGCTGTGCAGGATGAGGATTAATAATTCTGCTGTTTTTATCTATTCTCTCTGCAATTGAAAAATCCAACAGCAAGCCGTCTATTATATTTGCTGGTTTAATATCTCTATGAACACAACCCTGTTCATGAATATATCCTACTGCTGATGCAATACCTTCAAGAAGAGCATGCTGTTCTTTTCTTGATAAAGAGGCCTGCATTACTGTTTCTTCTAAAGATTGACCATTTATCCATTCTTCAACAATACATGGAACTTGAACACTTTGAAGAGTTATGCCAAAACTTTCTGAGATATGAATAATATGAGGATGATGAAAACCCATTGCTATTTTTTCTCTCTCTAAAATGCCTTCAACACCCAGAGATTTTACTGCACTGACAACTGCATATTTATCTTGCTCAGGGATAGCGAGAACTTTTAACGCAAGCCTGTCACCATCTACATTTTTTATTTCATACAGAATACCAAACGCGCCTTGGCCTGCACGCTTTACAATAGTATATCCTCTCTGCACTAACTGTTCCTGCACACTTTCATCAAATCTCATAAAAAAGAAGAGATAATTCAGATATAAAAAATGTTTTGGTATTATTTGCCAGTATACAAAAAACCATACTAGTTCGAAAGATTTATATACTGGTATGATTTATTCTTTTGCATGGTTATTTTATTTGATCAATACAATATGCCTGAAGATGCATATGAAATCATATTTGCAACAAAACAACAAGTCATAGTTGCAAAACTTCTCATACAAAAAATGAAAGAAAATGAAGGTGTGCTTGGCAAAACTGCAATGTCTATGTTTGCAACACACCTGCACGAAGGAGAGGTTATTGCAGAAATAGACGAGCCTGGCATGAAAGGCAAGCAAGTAAAATTAAGCTACAACAAAAGGCAATTTTACGACAGAATTCTGACACCTATGAAAAGCATGGGGCTTATTGATTATGATTTGTACAAAAAACATTACAAGCTTTCTGACAAATTTAATAAATCTATGATAAAAATTGGAATTTTATGGATGCAGGAACTGCGCAGGCCATATCAGCAATTTGTTCTTAAACAAAAAGACATAGAAAATATTAATAATGAAAATTAGAAATAATGAATATCAAAATTTTTTCTTTTTTAAAGAAACGATAATAACAATTAATGCAACCAAAGCAATAATACCGACAATTATCCACACCATATTGCTCATTTTGCCTTTTGGAAGCGATACTTCTCCAAGTTCTATCTGTTTTTGAACAAAACTTCTTGTTATGTCATCAGCGAAATAATATGTAATATCAAACGAAGCAACATAATCTGTTTCTGCAGTTATTTTTGTCAAGGTTACTTCTATGTCAATAGTATTGTCATTGTCAGCATCAACTTCCAAAGACTCTCCTACTGTTAATGCAACATCTTCTCCCACATCTGCAACAACATTTCCTGTCAAAAGATTTCCGACATTATCCTGAGTCATAATTTGTATTGTTGCTGTATTTTTTGTCACTTCTCTTACAAATAATGTTGCCAATGCATCTTCAACTAATGAAGGCGATAGTGAGAGTGATTCTCCTGCTGAGAGATCTTTTGAAACTGTCAAAGAGGCTTGCTGTTCTGGCTCTGCAGTAACTGCTGCTGTTATTTCTTCTGCTGGCTCTTCTTGAGGTTCTTCAACAACCTCTGCTGGTTGTTCAAGCACAGGATTTCCTTTGCTTGGAATTGAACCTCCTCCACCAGAAGCAGCACTTGATGTTGTTGAGGTTGAAGTACTTGCTGGAGCTGCTGTTGCGGTTGTTGTTGACACTGCTGCACCTGGACTTCCTGATATTCCTGCTCCTGAATATGACGAGGCAACTGCTGATGCTCCACTAGAGATAGTGCTTGAAATACTTCCATCAGAAGAACTTGCTGCTGCTGCTGATGCACCTGTACTGCTTTTATCAGTAACAGAACCATCACTCGATGTGCCTGTTGCTCCAAAAACTACTGAAGACAGCAAAACAAGAATAATGAAAAATAAAATAATTTTTTTCATTTTTATGGCTGGCTACCTACACCTTCTCCGCTTATACTACAATTTGCAGGAGGGTTATTAGAGATTCGCATATCCCCTGTTGTGTTTATCCATATTGCCCATGGCTGACCACCCTCATCATATAATTCAAGATACGCACATTTATCTGGACCTTTTCCATCTCTAATTGTAATATGGTTTTGCATATTGGTTCCTGGAGGATTAGGATTTCCAACAACAACAGTATCTCCCCAGATGCTTGTATTTCCTTGGATAAATGCACCGCCTGATGAAACGTTCAAGGCGTTTCTTGCACTGCTTCTTATATTTACGTTACCATTCCCATCTACTGTAAACCTATCCGCATACATTGGATTTCCACCAAATCTTACTGCTCCTGTAACGTTCAATGCATCATCTGGATCAGTTGAAAGTATTGTGACTGTACCAGAACTTGTTACATCCCCAAATGTACTTACATTAAAGATACGTTTAATAGAAAATATTGCGCTTGGAGGTGCTGCTCCAGGATTAAAGTAGAAATAATCTGGACCTGAACTTACATACATTCCCCCATTGGAGATGTTCAAGGCATCGTCTGCATCATTGTTTGTGAAAGATACTTTCCCATCCCAACTAAAGTCCTTATTCGCATCATTACCTATTAGTCTACCACTAATGGTAGCTCCTCCCCAAAAATATGAACCTCCTGTAACGTTCAGAGCATAATCTGGATCGTCATTTTTAATCTGCACTGCACCATTGTTTGCAACTTTAAAAGGCATATCTCCTGGAGAACCACCTGCAACAACCAATCCACCCAATGAAACGTTTAATGCATCATCTGCGTCTGTGCTTTGCAAAGTTGCTTTTCCTGAAATAACGGTATTTCCAAAGATGTTTGCACCGCCTGCTGTAACGTTTAAAGCATCGTCGTTATCATTAGAAGTAAATCGTCCAGGAACGTTAGATGAAAACACTCCTCCATTCACTGCAAGATTATTATTGAATACAGTGTTTCCTGCAAAATAACTTCCACCTGCTGATACGTTCAAGGCATCGTCTGCGTCATTGTTTCTAATCTGCACTGCGCCATTGTTTGCAACTTTAAAAGGCATATCTCCTGGAGAACCACCTGCAACTGTTAATCCACCCAATGAAACGTTTAATGCATCATCTGCGTCTGTGCTTTGCAAAGTTGCTTTTCCTGAAATAACTGTATTTCCAAAGATGTTTGCACCGCCTGCTGTAACGTTTAAAGCATCGTCGTTATCATTAGAAGTAAATCGTCCAGGAACGTTAGATGAAAACACTCCTCCATTCACTGCAAGATTATTATTGAATACAGTGTTTCCTGCAAAATAACTTCCACCTGCTGATACGTTCAAGGCATCGTCTGCGTCATTGTTTCTAATCTGCACTGCGCCATTGTTTGCAACTTTAAACGGCATATTTCCTGGAGAACCACCTGCAACTGTTAATCCACCCAATGAAACGTTTAATGCATCATCTGCGTCTGTGCTTTGCAAAGTTGCTTTTCCTGAAATAACGGTATTTCCAAAGATGTTTGCTCCACCTGCTGAAACGTTCAATGCATCGTCGGTATCAGTGCTTGTAATCAATACATTGCCACCTGTTGTGACATTTCCATCCAAGCCGCTGATATTTAACTTATCATTGACATTCAATGCTGATGCTGAGGTGCTGTATGTTTTAATTGGCCGAGAAGTGGTGATGTTTCCAACTGGACTCTGGAATACCTGTCTGTCACTGCCATTAAAGTCCATATCTTTGCCTGCAATGTTTAAGTTCATATAATACGTACCGCTGAAATTTAGACTGAGCGGCTGTGTTCCATTGCCGACGAGAATATCGTATCGGCTGCTTGAAATAACATTGTTAAAATCATTAGAGGAGTTGTATAATAATGTCCCTCCTGTTGGAGCACTCCAGATTTCTACAACAACATTGCCTGTTGTTGCTCCTGTGACACTGCCCTGCAATGCAAGATAATCTTGTGCTGAAACAGAAAATAATGAAACAATAAATACAAATGCCAATACTATAATTAGTTTTTTAATAACAACCACCTCTTATGCTCTATAATCTTTATTTTTGATACAATGAGTTTATATATATTTCTTTTTTTGTTTTTTTGTCAATACATTTCATCAACATATTCAATACAGGATTGTCTTTTAGAAGAATCTGACACTTGTTCACACAATGCGCGCGCATCTTGTTTATCTGCAGTATGCTGAGGATCTGCACTCTGAATGCACTCTTGCGTGTAATAATTCAGTGTGCAATATTGTATGTCTTTATTCTCTACTGCAAGATTCATAAAACAATCTGCTTTTTGAGAGCTGTCTGTAATATTCCTGCAAGGTTGATTGAAAATGAACATCCAAACAAAAAGAATAAGGAAAATAATGACAAGAACTACTGCTGCAATGCTGACGATAATTGTTATTTTCTTCATTGTATTCTCTCTATCTGCACAATTGTCCCGCTTTCTGTGGCTGTAAACTTATATGTTTTTATTCCTTTGCTGAAATCTTCTGCTGCAAATTCTCCTGTGAGGGGAATTTCTGAATAATACACCTGCTCACTTTCTGCTCCACCTATATTTACCTTAAAAAGCAATTCATTATTATTGACAATAGACATATTTTCAACCCCTTCTGGGAAATTGAGCTCAACAACAAGCACTGTTCCATTTGTGCCTTGATATGCCTGCACTGCTGTACTCAAAAAATAGTTGCCAATCTTATTTAATTGGCTCGTTGTTGCAGTATAGCTGGTTTCCTGCACAAATCTGCCAAACAACGCAAGAGAAGGGACTATCAACAGCATTGCAAAACCTACAACAAACAAGAATTCAACAGCTGCTTGTGCTTTCATGCTATTCTTTAAAATTACATTCCTTATTATACATTTCTCTTTCTGCTGCTGTTGCACTCTCTGGAAGAGGCAGGGAGCAGTCTATTGATACTGCAACTGCTGCTGAGGTCAGCTGATTTGAGCCAGGAGAATCTAAAAAGTACAATCCACTACCTAACAGAAGAACCATCACAACCACAAAGAGAGTAGTATACTGCAATTGATTTTTCATGGCAATTCTTAGGATGAAGTAGCTTATATATTTTTTGAGAATTTAAAGCTGAATCTGATAATTTAAAGTAACATAGCAACTGCAAGGGCAACACTGCAAAGCAGTTCCAGCAAACCAAGCAGCCACTACATCACAAGAATATGAATATAGACATTTAAAATATATAAGCTTTTCTTTAAAGAAAATAGGCTGAATTAATAGATTTCTGCGTTTGTTTAAGGAAAACCATAGAAATCATTTGAAGAAAAGATAACCATAAATACAAGAATTCTTATAACATACTGCAATGAAGAAAAAAGCCATGTACTTTACACTTGAAGCTGTTATTGCAACAATGGTCATTAGTGTTGGTTTTGGGATTATCCTATATCTCTTTACTGTGACGCCAAAACCGCCCATAACTACAGTGCAGACAGACTTATATGATTTTGTTGAATTTTTCACTGTGCCTATTAATTCTATCAGCGAAGGGGCGTGCAGCGCAACAGGAACTGCTGTTGAAGACGGCGATATCACAGACACGTCCATCTCTTTGTTTAATCAGCTTGGAGAATTTTATTACAGATACAGCACGCAAGGATGCGATTACTGCGATGAATTAATTGTACAATGCATTGAGGATTATGTAGATTATAGGAATTTAGATGATGAAAACATGCAAATCAGCATAGAAGGAATTGCATTTTACACAAGCACAGGCATTGATCAAGAAAATGCCACAGCAGTCTTCCCATCTCCTATTCTGCTGTTTGGCATACAAAACAACAGCGCAATGTGGGGGCCATACACTGCGGAGATTAAAACATGGCAATAACACCTATTGGAAAAAAAGGGTTCATGTTTACGCTTGTCACTATTTTTCTTATATCTATTTTTGTTTTTATTCTTTACTCAAGAAGCTCGAATGTTGTGATGGAAGAACAATATGCATCAGCTGAAAGAACAGAGGCTGTTGTTGTTAACTTATTCACAAAAACACTCAGTGAAGATTATATGAATTCTATTATGACTGTTGCATCTGCAAATGCTCTTCGCGCAATGCTTGTGTATGTTAATGAAACACGAACACCTCTTTCTGATCCAGAACCAGAGGAATTTTTTAGAGAAATAGTAGTCAATGGAACTATAGAAGGAGCATATTCTTCCACTGCAATGTCATATGACCTTGCCATGCAACTGACTGCTGTAAATGATTCCCACGAGATTATCCTTGCATCAACAGCAAAAGACAGCACTGTTTTATTTGGGGGGACTACTGCATTAACTGAAATAGTCAGCACAATTGATGAACTGCAAAGTTTGCACAGCATTACTATAAACATTACAAACAGCACTGCATTGTCAGGAGAATTGTATCTTCTTGTTTACAATGCAAGCACGCATGACGAAGGAAGATTAATTGCATTAGAGACCCAGCAATTTTCATGGACAGATTTTGATACACACGAAGTGACATTCAACCTGCCATACACCCTGCCTCTTGGACCAGACAAACAATATTATCTTGTTCTTGCTGCGCCGTATGCTGGAGCAGACGGATTTCTTGCTGATGTTTCTGCAGAGAGCTGTGATTCCTGCAGCGCTGAAACATGGACAATAGACAGCTCAGGAACAACTGCTCTTGATTTTCCGTTTGATTTTTCACTGCCTTACGCAGTAATCGGCGAAGGGTTTTTGCGACAGCTTATCAACTCTTTTGAATTATTGGGAAAAGAAAAGCTTAACATTGACACTCACATTAATTTTACAAGCATTGACGTGAGCGGAGGACCATGGAATGTTGAGGTAAACGCAACGTTTCTCATCTCAACTGAAAAAACAACTGTGTCTTTTTCAGACATTTATTCTGAGGGCATTGGTGAGGTCAGCATTATTGGCATGTACGATCCTTTAAGCATTTTACACTATGAAGTATTGTCTGAAGAAAGGCAGTATCTGCGGATTGCTGAACAAAATGTCAGCGATGATTTTGATGATCAAGAGATGTTCCGTCATCTTGATGAACAAACTTTTGTGTTTAATGAAGATGCACCAAGTTATATCCAACGATTTGCAGGCACAGATGCAAGCTCAAGCACGTGCTGCGGCATACAAACAGTGTACACCCCCATTAATCTTGCAGGAGGGATTGACAACACGTATAGCCACATTGATCATATGTTTCAGGATTCTGCACAATGCACTGACATTTCAATAGACCCATTATATTACATTTCCAGCGGAACAGATGATTTGGGATTTTTTTCAGGAACTGCAAGCCCGTATTTTGATTATGCTTCAATAGAATTTTATCATTTAGATGAAATGGCAACAGAAGGAACAGCAACAATCAGCCCAACATGCCCGACAACTACTTGATTGATAAAATTCGTTTGTGAAAATTCTTTGTTTTTTTATGAAGCTGTTTTGTTTTTTTTATTCCTGTTTTGGCAGTATTCTTCGTTACAGTGTATGTTTGCTCCACTTTTTTCTTGACATAGTCATCTGCAAGCTTCACGACTTCTTTGCCAACAATAAACGCTGCAATGAATACCATAAGCCAGCTCATAACATACAGAATAAGATTCAGCCAGAACTTAAACGCATCATTGAAATGCAAAATCATCATGACCTTTGTATATGCACCAAGAATTAAACTGAAAATAACTGTTATGACTGCGATTATGAATTTTAGTCTTAATTTATTTTCCATGAGATGCATTAAAACAAAGAAGTATTTATTTCTTTGTATAAATCGTGTGCGTTGGATATGCAAATTCTATTTTTTCTTTTTCAAACGCTTCTTTTATCTTAAAATTAATGTCATTCTTGATTTGAGAAATATTAATCAGGTCTTCAATCCAATACATCACAACAAGATTCAAAGAAGAGGATGCAAACTCGTCAAAAAAAATATCGCATTTATTCTTTGCAGTGCCGTTATGGTCATTGACTATTTTCTTGATAATTCCAATTGCTTTGTCCAATTTTTTTGAAGGAGTATTATATGTAACTCCCAAAGTCATTTTAATTCTTCGCTCTTTTTCTCTTGTAACATTTTCAATAATATCTTTTGCAATAGAGGCATTCGGAATCACAAGTTCAGAGCCGTCCATTGTTGTAATTTTTGTGGAACGCATGCCTATTTCTTTGACAAATCCTTCTTTATTTGCGACCCGTACTCTATCTTTCAATGCAAACGGCTTGTCTGTCAATAATGTAATGCCTCCAAAAATGTTGCTTAAGGTTTCCTGCGCAGCAAGAGCAACTGCCAAACCTCCTATCCCTAAGCCAGCAACAAGAGAGGTAACATTGTAGCCAAACTTGTCTAAAATAATAACTGCTGAAATGAAAATTAAAATTATTTTCCCAAACTTTCTCAAGATAGGAATTAATGCATCATCTAAATCTGTTTCTGTTTTTTCACTAAACGGAACAAGGTAATACTTGATTAAGCCATCCAGAAGTCTTGTGAAAAACCACGTAATATTAATGATAAGCATAACAAGCACAATATTGAAGAATGTATACTCTACTGTTTCTGTCAATGTCAATGATTTGTACGCAATATAAAAGCCAACAATGAAAATGAGGAATATTGCAGGATGCTCTGCAACTTCAATAAGCATGTCATCTGCAACTGTTTCTGTTTTTTTTGTGAGCACTTTGACAAAATTCTTAGTAATATAATACGCAATTTTTCCTGCAACAACTGCACCGCAGAGTATGCTCAAAAAAATAACATACTGCATAAGAGTGTTACTGAAAAAGGTCATAGTTAAGACGGTATTAATATTTATCATGTTCTTCAGATTACGCAGGTTATTTATATAGTTTTTTAGAGAAAACAGAATATTAATAAGAAAGCCATGTTTTATTCACGTTATGAAAGGATTAAAAGTTGGTTTGGAAATTCATCAGCAAGTTGCTGGAAGAAAATTATTCTGCAACTGCCCCGCAGAGATTGCAGAAGATGAAAAGCCAGACAAGATTATCAAGCGGGAGCTTCGCGCAGTAGCTGGAGAAACAGGAGAGCTGGACATTGCTGCTGCACACGAACAGCATAAACAAAAGACATACTATTATCAGTACCATAACAAATACAACTGCCTCATTGATATTGATGAAGAGCCTCCACTGCAGATAAACACAGAAGCAGTCGCTGCTGCATTAGTTGTTGCAAAATTGCTTCATGCTGACATTGTTGATGAAATCCACGTCATGCGAAAAACTGTTGTTGACGGCTCAAACACAACAGGTTTTCAGCGCACTGCATTGATTGCCATGAACGGCTACATTGAGATAGAGGGAAGAAACATAGGCATTGATACAATTTGTTTAGAAGAAGATGCTGCAAAAATTGTTGAACGAAAGCCAGAGCATGATGTGTACGACATTTCCAGATTAGGAATTCCACTCATTGAAATTGCAACTGACGCTTCTATTGACAGCCCTGAACTTGCACAAAAAACTGCTGAGAAACTTGGAATGATTTTGCGCTCAACTGGCAAAGTTCGGCGAGGCCTTGGAACAATCAGGCAAGACGTAAACGTTTCTATTCCTTCTGGCTGCAGAGTGGAAATTAAAGGCGCACAAGACTTGAAAATGATTCCTACACTGATTACGTATGAAATACAAAGACAAGAAACACTTGCAGAAATACAAAAACGATTAGGGAAGTATATCATCGACAAAGAATTTATTGACGTCACTGATTCGCTTGCAGGATGCACATCAAAAATTGTGCAGAATACTTTTAATGATAATGGGGTTATTTACGGACTACGACTGGAGAATTTCAATGGAGTCATTGGCAAGGAATTGATGCCTAGCAAACGATTAGGAACAGAATTTTCCCATTATGCAAAAACAGCTGCTGGTGTCGGCGGATTATTCCACAGCGATGAACTGCCGAAGTATGGCATTGAACAAAAAGATGTTGATGCTGTAAAGAAAGCTCTTGGCTGCAACTCCAACGATGGATTTGTCATTATTGCTGACCAAAAAGCAAAAGTGCTGAAAGCATTACATGCAGTATACGACAGAGCAATGGCTGTGCAAAAAGGAGTATTAAAAGAAGTACGAAACGCTCAACAAGACGGCACTACAGTATTCCTGAGACCAATGCCTGGCGCTGCACGCATGTACCCTGAAACAGATGTCATGCCCCTTGTTCCTGACACTGCACAGGTGACGTTGCCTAAATTATTAGACGAGAGCGCATCTGATTTTATTGCATTAGGATTGTCAAAAGATCTTGCTGACTTGATTGCAAAATCTGGCAAAGCTGAACAGTTTGAACTGTTTGTAAAAAAATTCAAAAACCTCAAACCTGCATTTATTGCAGAAACAATGCTGCCAAAACTGCGAGAGATTAAGAGAAAATATGCTGTTGATGCAGAGATTTCTCCTAAACTCCTTGAAGAAATATTTGCGCACCTTGACAAAGGAGAACTGCCAAAAGAAGCATTGGAAGATGTGCTTGTTGAAGCAATAAAAACACGCAGTGTTGATTTCAACAAATATACAGGAATCAGCGATACAGAACTGGAAAAAATACTGAAAAGAATTACTGAGGAGAATTCTGGCGCACCATTGGGAACACTCATGGGCATTGCTATGAAAGAATTACGAGGAAAAGCAGACGGCAGAAAGATACATGAATTGTTGAAGAAGGTAGTGAAGTAACAATTTATAACTCAGGCCTTCTGGCTTCTGTATAATGTCTCAATTGATTTTCCACAGATTGAACCTCGAATTGTAATCCCGCACTAATTAATGCTGTAGGAGCGAATATTCTTCCCCACAAAGAAACAGAAGATTTTTTTCTTATTGCATAAGCAACATCGCTTAAATTATCTCTAAATCTTTCTAACATCCCACAATTATCAATCAAATCTTGAATAGACTGATCATCAATTACCTCAAAATCAGATGCTAACTTTCTAAGAGAAGCTACATATTTATTAATGGATTTCTTAAGAGATTGCATTGCCTCGGGGCTACTTAAGTAATTTATTCTCCTTTTATATGCAACAATATCTTGAAGATATGCCACAACATCTCTTTTAGTTTCTACAATCTCACATTTATATTTACAGTACAAACCGATGACTCCACTAACTCCAAGGAGAGCTGCAGCCACTCTAAAAGGAAAACCTGCATTAGTTGCTATTCCACTCGTAATAGCTCCTCCAACACTACAAACAAATGCCAAGATACTATATTGTGCTCCTTTCTCAGCTCTCGACCATTGTCTAGCATTTTCTCCATAGTCGGAAGGATTGGGAGGTCCTGATGCAGCACATGCACGTAATTGTTCAACAGTCGCATATAAGTTGTGATGCCGAACAACAAAATTATCTAATCTTTTTCCAAGAACTCCTTGAGTATCGTGATAAAAACCAACAGCACGCAGAGATGGATCAGGATGAAGTACTTGATACCAATAGTCTAAACAACGAGAAGTCCTGTCCCTATGTTCTTGTACATTTTCAATTAAGGTTACTGCTTCTTCGAGTTTCATCCTCCTGAGAAGTGAATAAGTGTTTATAAAAGTTAATGAAGTTATGCAGATTTCACAATAAATCACAACAACTCTTTTGGCACTTCAAACTTTTTCTCTGCTTTAGTATCATCACAACCAACAAAAAGCAAGCCTTTGTGCTTTTTTCCTTTTTCTTCCTCTTTTTTGGCGAGAGAGAAGCATTCGAAAATTTTATGATTTGTCGTCATCATGCTATTTTCTCCATACATATAACAAAATTATCCTGTCCAAATAAAATAACTCCTTTTTTCACTGCGTCTATAACAGCTTTGTTTTGCTTTTTCAACTCTGTTTTGAACTCCTCTTCTGTAAAATTAAGAGATACTATTGCAAAGAATAGAAGACTATAAATAACAGACTTTATTACTTACAGTTATGAAATGCATCCAATGCAGCAAAGAAGCAAAAAATGCAGTATTATGTCATGAATGCTTTCAGAAAAAACATACTGCATTGAAGAAATACACAGAGCATACTCTCTTGATTTGCCCTCGATGCCAATCATACAAATATCAAAAACAATGGAAGCCTGCAAAACCCAACGCACTCAAAGAAAGTGTCCTGGCACACTGCAATTTTCTCATCCAGCCAGATGCGATAGATATTGAATTTCTGCATATGACAATTGAAGGCATTGTAGAAACAGGCACTGCAGTACTGCGGATAGAAACAACTGTTGACAGCCAAAAATTATTTGAAGAATTTGAATTTCCCGTTCGAGTAAAAAAAGTACTGTGCGACAGATGCGGAAAATTAAAGACAGAATATTATGAAGGCATTTTGCAATTGCGTGGAGAGAATAAGAATATTCTGGAAAAAGCTGATGCATACATCCTCAAAGATGCACTCAGTGCTGAGAAAAAAAATGTTTTTATCACACAGCGAGAAGAGGCAAAGAACGGCTTTGATTATTATTATACAAAACAGCAATATCTGCCTGTTATTATGAACAAGCTTGTTGAAGTGTTTGGCGCAACTGCAAAGACACACGCAGAACTGTTCAGCAAATCACGGGAAACAAGCAAAGATGTGTATAGAGTTAATGCCAGTGTGCGGCTGCCGTTATATTGTGTTGGCGCTGTTGTTGTCTGCGGCAGAAAAACCCTGCAGATTGTCAAAATGGGAAAACAGATTACTGCTCTTGATTTGAAAAATTGGACGAATACAAGCATTGACGCAAAAAAAATTGAGAACGTTGTATTGCCAGAGGAATTCAAAAAAGTGCAGGTTGTCAAAACATATCCGCATCTCGAAATATTACACCCTGAAACATACCAAGCAATTGCTGTTGAAAACTCTTTTAAGACAGATGAAAAAGAAGTTTTTATTGCAATTATTAACGGAAACGCGTGGGTTGTGAAACATTCTTAAGTATTATATAAAACAGCAATAAACTATATATATGAGTAAGTCTTTCTTAAAGATTATGAAAAGAAAAGTTATTCAGATTGCTGAATCCACACAACTGATCTCTTTACCTCGCCGCTGGGCAATGAAGTATAATGTAAAGAAAGGAGATGAGTTGGAAGTTATTGAGAAGGATAATTCTTTAGAGATTACAACGAATCAAAAAGAAAGTATGAGTGAAATTACTATTAATATTACAGGATTAAACAGAACTTCTATTTACCACACTTTACGAAGTGCATATCAACGAGGATATGATATTATTAATGTAAAATTTGACAATAAAGCAACAATCCATTATAGAACAGGAGAAAACGTCCTTGTTTCAAAACTTCTGCATCAGGAATTACAACGATGGGTTGGCATGCAAATTATAGAACAAAAAGAAAATTATTTTGTGTTTAAAAGCATATCAAAACCTTCTTTTGAAGAATATGATCTCATGTTTAGACGAGCATGCCTTCTTTTAATAGATGCATGCGATGAATTTGTAAGAGCAGCTGAAAAAAAGGATGAAGCAACTCTCCAATCAATGGATGAAAAGTTTTATACTATTCTTACATTTATTAACTACTGCCAACGATTACTCAATAAAGTAGGACACTCAGAGAAATATAAGAATTCATTATTATACAGCATTCTTATCTGTCTAAACCAAGTTGGGGATATTTTGCGATATGGAGCCCGAGATCTCCTTGTAATGGATAAAATAAACCCAAAAACAGCAAAACTTATTGAAGAAATATTTAGCACTATGCGCATGTACTATGACTTGTATTATAAATTTGAACTGCAAAAATTTTCTGAAATATACAAAAAAAGAGATAATATCATTCGAGAAATCGCAAAAATTAGCGGAAAAATTCCTACAGAAGATTTAATGCTTTTAGTCTACTGCAGGCAAATGTTAGAAGTAATGATTTCTGCTATTAAAGTTACAGTAACATATTACTTAGAAGAATCAGCATAATGATATCTTATTTCTAAACGTGTATATTTACTCGCTTCAAGAAGGGGAGAGGGTATAACTGAGGCAGTATCTGAAAGCGACCATTCAAGTCCATGGATGTATCCGCCAGTTGTCAAGAATCGTGGTCTTACACTTTCTCTTGATTCTACAGCATATGCAAGAGCACCCAGAACTTCAAAATCAAGACTAGATTTATTCTCTACATCTCTCTGATGTGGCGGTGCAGTTTCATGAGGAATAACATAAACTCTCAAGACAGGTCCATCTCTTACAATAGATTCAACAGAAATTGCATTTGTTCTTTCTTTGAGAACATCACCTCTAACTCCTCTTTTAGAAGCATATTCTTCTGTTGTACCAACATGAAGATGATCTCCTGTCTTTAATGCAGAAAGAGAGGTATCAAATAAATATGTGACAATCTCTGCAATAAACGCATCAGTGACGTCTACAACAGAAGCTCTTGTCCCTGTTCTTGCTGATTCAGCCTGCCACAGTTGATATAATTTATTAAGCCGCATTGCAATATCTGTTACAACAATTCCGTCAGGATTCTCATCAGTATATAAATATCGACGAGGATCTAAATCAAGGAGTGCACTATTACAAAATGTAGTATCAAACTGAGAATCATATGTTCTAAACATTCCAACTATACTTGCGATATACTCTTTATCTCCTTGGATTAAAGCTCGCTGTTCTTCACTAGCAGAAGATATATCAAAGTCTTTAGGAAGTTTCTTCTTTCTAATAAGCCTTGAAATAATTCTTCTTTCTAAATCATCTTCTTGTGATGCATCCAATGTTAATTGTACACGCAACATATTTGGCAAAGTACCATTATCAAGTATCATTCTCAATCCTTCTTCACCAATAATCCGCACAATAGGAATTCCCTGTTCCTGAAAATGATCCAAAGGATAACCATATAATTGTTGACGTTCTCTATATGCCAACGCAAAAGGAGAGGGGTGTTCTACTAGCTGATCAAGTGTAACAGCACGACTTGTTTGTACTGCAGCTAAATCTTCTCCATCACGAATATCTCGACGAGGTGCAATACTTAAGACATCATAATACATGCTATCAAAATATTGCAATTCTTCACGAAGAGTTGTTTTTCCAGAACAACGTGACCCAACTAAAACAATTCCTGAACCCTGATACGTGGCAATTCTTACAGGTAATGTTAAGTTATAAGTTCCAGATTCTTGAGTTGTATCTGTCATAGTAGTGTTCACTTTAATTACATCTAATGGATAGTGACATACTTAGTCATAGGGGAGAAACTCAATATGTTTTATAAAGATTGTGCCAAATTTTACCATTATAAATTTTATAAGTATGAACTGGCCTCCTAAAAATGACAAACAGTAAACTATATATATTCACTTCTTTTCAATCATTGTATGGAAAAAGAAGAAACTCAGGGCCCTGCAATTCTTGAAGGACAGAAATGTCCCATGTGTTTTAAGGATACACTCACACTCATGGAACATCCGCAGGAAGTTCCGTTTTTTGGACCAGTATTGGTTTTTTCCATGGACTGCAGCAGCTGCAATTATCACAAAGCAGATGTTGAATGCACTGAACAGCATGAAGGAGCGAAATATACTTTAACAGTTTCTGAAGAAAAGGATTTGAGCATACGTGTTGTCAAATCCAGCACTGCAACTGTCAAAATACCGCGAGTTATGAGCATTGAACCTGGACCAGCAGCAAACGGCTATGTGACAAACGTTGAAGGAATTCTCAACAGAGTAAAAGTGCAGTTAGAAAAAACGCGAGATTTGGCAGAAGATGATGAAGACAGAAAAAAAGCAAAAAATCTGCTAAAAAAAGTACAGGCTGCATTATGGGGCCATGATACTATTGACATTATCATAGAAGATCCTGAAGGCAACAGCGCGATTATTTCTGATAAAGCAAAAAAGGAAAAGTTTAAAGGAAAAAAAGAATAATTCTGTAACGAATATTTATTTTTCAAAATATTCCAATAAGATTTATAAATACTGCAGAAAAACTTCTTACTATGTTCACAGAATTACAGGAAATAAAACATGTAAGGAAAAAGCTTGGCCTGACACAAGCAGAGCTTGCAAAGCATGCAAACGTATCTCAATCATTGATTGCAAAAGTAGAAGCTGGCAGTCTTGATCCTACATATACCAATGCACAAAAAATCTTTGCAGCACTGCAGTCATTTACACAAAAACACGAGAAGAAAGCTGGCATGTTTATGAAGAAAAATCTTGTCTATCTTGAAATAGACGATACTATCAAAACTGCAATTCAAAAAATGAAAAAATACAGTATTTCTCAACTCCCTGTTTTAGAGCAGAAAAAAGCAGTGGGTCTTGTTTCAGAAACTGCACTGCTTGATGCATTAATGAAAAATATCTCTCCCCATTCACCAATCAACGAAATCATGGATGAAGCACCGCCGACAATTGACCCGCAGGCATCTATACAGATTGTTTCACAGCTATTGAAATACTATCCGCTCATTCTTGTTGCTGAAAAAGGAAAATTGCTGGGCATTATTACAAAATCAGATATGCTAGAAAGCGCTTACACGTAACATCTCATAAAGTCGTGAGATTTTTTCTGCGTGTCTTTGTGTTTCATCAGGAAGTTCTGTATCACTATCTTCTGCTTTTTTGAGATTAGCAGAACCAAAATTATATGCATGTAATGCACGGATAATATTTCCATCTTGTGCTTTTAATAATTTATACATAACTGCAGTTGCTGCAGGGATTGCACATTCTACATCATATCGTTCATCAAAAGCAGGAAGTTCATACTCTCTTGCTTGCTGATGTTTTGTTCGTGCAATTTCTGAAATAGCACGACTGTATGCGCGCCGTGTTCTATTATCATCTGAATACCCTTTTGTTTCCCGCGCTTTCATCCATGCAACATATTTTGGCCCTTGAGGAAGTTGAAGTTCTTGTTCTATTGCAGCCTCAACTCCTAATTGTGCAATACCTGCTGCGTATGGATTTGTTGCATACGGATATAACTGTGATTCCTGCATAAATAACGCAAGCATTAATGGAACACATTCAACATTTGAAGGAAAAGAATACTTTGCACATGCATCTGATGTTAATGCAACAACAATATCAACATAATCTCTGAGATTTTCTTGTCCAATTTCATCAATAGTTTTTCTCCATGTTTTCAAAGGCGTAGGAAATCCATTTTTGTCAGTCCCTATACGAGTTAAATAATCATAAACTGCATCGTCTAATGAAGGCAGAGAAGTATCCAAGGAAGTATCTTGCTGAGAAATGCTACAATCAATATAAGCATCTTCTACTGCTACGCGAGAATCATATGAAGAACTGTCTGCAAAAAGATCCTGAATAACATCACGTGATTCATACAATACAGCTACAGCAGTTGAAAGTGCTATTCCTGCTAAAATTCCCCTAAGTGTCTTAATTGTTATCACTGCATACCTCATTCTGTTGTTTCTTACTATTTTATTGAAGAGCTTATTTATAAAGGTTTTGGCGATTTATCACACAAAAGTAGTATCAATAATAGTCATGACAAAAAAATAATTGTTCAGAAACTATATAAACTTTGTTTCAATTATTTAATTCATGCTTAACATAAATGGCAGTTATTTAGAAGGTGGTGGTCAAATAGTTAGAACTGCAGTTTCTTTAGGAATTATGACACAAAAAGCCTTTAAGATTGATAAAATAAGGTCAAATCGACCTTCTCAAGGATTAAAGAACCAGCATTTGACTGGAATTCGTGTTTTAAGAGATTTAACAGACTCAGTTGTTGAACATTGTCAATTAGGCTCAACTGAGATTACGTTTTATCCTCGGAAAATCCTTAAAGGCGCAGAAATGACAATAGATATAGGAACTGCAGGAAGCATTACTCTCTTGCTACAATCTATACTTTTGCCTTGCTTATTCTCAGGCAAAAAATTTCAGTTTACAATAAAAGGAGGTACTGATGTAACTTGGAGTCCATCGTATGATTATATGGCACAGGTTGTTTTTCCCCACTTTTTACGATACTCTTCTGGAGCACTTGCATTGAAAAAACGAGGTTATTATCCAAAAGGCATGGGAGAGGTTGAAGTAAATATTAAAAAAAAGTGGACATTTGAACAAATACTGTCAAAAGAGGTTTCACTCAAACCATTTTCTTTACATTCTCAAGGAACTCTTGTGAAAATTGCTGGCATCAGCCATGCATCTGCAGATTTGCATGGTGTTGCAGAACGCCAGGCAAAAGCAGCAACAGCTATTCTTCAAAAATGGAAAGTGCCTATTGAAATTATGAGCACGTACAATACAGCAGCATCTACAGGATCTGGCATAACATTATGGGCGATTTTTACAGGTGATTCTACTGATGTTGATTTTATTGATCCAATTCGAGTTGGAGCAGATATACTTGGAGAGCAGGGAAAACGAGCTGAAACAGTTGGAGAAGACTGTGCACTGCAACTCAATGCAGCAATTGCATCTGGCGCGCCAGTGGACAAACACTGTGCTGACCAACTGATACCACTTTTAGGAATTGTAGGAGGAGAGATTGCTGTGCAGGAAATAACAGATCACACACGAACAAACATATATGTTACAGAACAATTCTTAGGCGTGAAATTTATTGTTGATGAAAAATTGAAAGTGATTAAATGCAGTAATGTTTAAAAATCAACAAAATATACTTTAAGAAATGACAGAACCACCACAAGATGAAGAACTTACCTATATACTTCTACAGCGAGATCTGGATGAATTATTAATAAGAGAATATCGGAGTGGGTTTGAAGAAGGACTTAAAAAAACAACCAAACAAATACTGATTGGCATAGGGATAGTTTCTACCTTAGCTGGATTATGTTTGGGACAAGTGGCAGCAGAAAGAATATCTTCTGAATATTTTGAGAGAAAACAACAATATACTATTGAAAGAATAGTTGTTGAGGATGAACAAAAGTATACCAAACAGTATTCTTGCACACCGCAAGGTAAACTACTACAAGAAGAAGTAGAGGTACTTCCAGAAAATGTTTATTTTATATTCATTCCTAAAGATGTTTGTCCAGAAGGTTCTAGAGTAAGTGATCTCATTCAAACATTTGATTATAATAATGATGGCAAACCAGATGAATTTCGTCATTATCATATAGGGTGGTATGCAAACACGAACATGCCGTATCTTTCTCAGACCACAGTAATTTGGAATGGAAATGTAACATTGGAAAGTGAAGCAAAAAAACCAGGGTATAGTAAAGGTAACTTTGTTGCTCGTGTTCAAAAAGGTAATCAAGTTACTACTGAAATAACACAAGCGTTTATGGACTTATATATTGATGGCATTGTAGACCCTTTCAGGATAAGAACAGATATTAGATGGATATCTGAGGAAGAACGTGAAGTAAGTGAAGTGATTATTGATAACAATTTAGAAGAAAATGTTGTCATGTCCTGCACAAAGAAAACAGACACAAATGGAAGAATATTAGGTATCACTATAACATATCCTGATAATACAACTGAACAATGGACAAGAGAAAAAGGATGGCCTTGGCAACAAGATGAGTTTACACAAAATCAGACTCCAACTCCTACAAATTAAATTATTCCAACAAATCTAATTTTAACAGATTCTTTAGTCCAAGAATATCGTAATAGATTTCTTTTTTGCGTGGATTATTTTCTGGGATTTGCATGTATCTTTGCATGAGTTTATTGATATTTCTGTTTGCTTCTTCATACTTTTTGTCAAGAATGTGCTGCTTTGTTGCTGTAATAAGATTTGTAATATCTCCTGTATCTGCAGCAATGGCTGGTTTTTGCTCTTGTGGAAGAGCATACGCTTCTTTGCCTGCAAACTTGTTTTCATATTCCTGATACGCGTCACGCAATCTTCTCTTCAAGCGCTCATAGGTTTGCTCCATGTCTTTGAGCTTTTCAGCTTTTCTCTTTAATGCATCGACACGAGCAACATCTTTTTCAATCATTCTCTCCTTTCTTTTTATTTCTTCATCGCGATCAGTAAACTGCGCAACTTTTTGCTTTAATTCTTTCTCAGCATCGCTGATCTTTTTCATAATCTGGCTGAACTCTCTTGTTTTTGCAACTACTTGTGCTTTTTCTTTCTCTAATTTTGCAACTGTTTTCGCAATTGCATCCTGTTCTTTTTCCAGCAATTTTTGATCTGCTTCAAGAGTCTTTATTTTTGCAAGAATCGCATTTTCCTCGCCAACAAGCCTTTGCTCAGTATCATGAATATCTTCTTGCCGCTGTTTCAGCTCACGTTCTTTTTCAAGCATTGCATCTTCTCGCTTGTATAATTCCTGCAATTTTGGTTCGTATGCTTTCGCATCATCCTGCATCTGATGCAACTCTTTCTCCATTGCATCCATCTTCTTCATTTTTTCATTTATTTTGATTTCCTGCAGTTCTTGTTTTTTGAGCCACACTTTTACTGCCTGCTGATCTTTCTTTGCTACTGCAGAGAGTTTCTTGACTTTCTGCTCGTAATCTTTTGCTTTTTTCACGTATTGATTGAACTCTGCGCGTGACTTGAATTTTTCAAATTTAGGAGATTCTGGAAATTCTCCACAGGAAATAACCTGTTTCTCTACAGGCTGGATTTTTTCTAAGAATTCATGGCCTGCTGTTTCAAAAGGATGCGTTTTTTCAAAAACAAACTGCATATCCCTTGCTCCTTTTTTTGCAGAGGATTCTTCAAACACGCTTTCTTTATGCTCACTGAAAATAGGAATTTCTCGTGTCTTTTTGCCGTTCTTCACTTCTGCAAGGAAATCTCGCACTGTTGGTTTTGCAAGAGCTTGTGCTGGCTCTGGAATCTTAACTGCTTTTACAGGAGGCTCATCTAATCCTGATAAATCTAACTCAGGCAACTCTAATTTTTTCTCTTGTCTTTTCATAAATGAGAATAATGGTTTCTTTTCTGATAGTTTTTTCTCAGAAAGTTTTATCTCGGGTTTTACATCTGGAATGTCTAATTTTAATGGAGGCAGATCAAGATCTGCTAAAGTTTGTTTTTTCTCAGAAAGTTTTATCTCATGTTTTACATCTGGGAGGTCTAATTTTAATGGAGGCAGGTCAAGATCTGCCAAGGTTTGTTTTACTTCTGGGATTACTTCTTCTTTTTTCTCTTCTCTCTTCTTTCCTTTGCCGTAGATTTCCATATATGCTTCGTGAAATTCTTTTGTCGGCTTTGGCGGCTCTAAGTCAAACATACAATCCCCCTTTTTAGACTACTATTTCTCTTTTTTTGATTTCTTTCATTTAAATACTTTTGTTTTACTTATAAAATAGTGACGAAAATGACAACAATCTAACGCAATGTTTAAAAAGGAGTGGTGATTTCGGAGAAGCAGGTGGTTATGTATGAAAGAAATAAAATGCGTATCCTGCAAAAAAAACCAGACAAACAGCACTGGCTGTGCAGTATTCATGTGTCCACAGTGTACAAAGTATGAAATTGTGCGCTGTAAAAAGTGCCGTGAAATTGCAACACCATACACATGCCCAGAATGCGGCTTTGTCGGACCAGCGTGAGAATATGGCAACAGTCATTATTGACCTCAAGATTATGCCAAGCTCTCCTGACGTGAACTTGGAAAAACTCACAAAAGAAATTGACACGATTATTGCAAAATACGGCGGAAAACTGCACAAGCACGAAATTCAGCCTGTTGCATTTGGATTAAAGGCATTATTGCTCATCATGACAATGGATGAATCCAAAGGCTCCACAGACGCTCTTGAAGAACAGATTGCAAAAGTCAAAGGCGTTGAATCAGTGCAAGTGACTGGTGTCAGCCGAGCACTTGGATAAATTTTTTTCTTTATCTTTGCGTATATTTTTCTGCAATTCCTCTTGCACATGCTATGCCCATCATTCCTGCACTAATAATTCCTTGACTCATCCCTGCACCATCACCAATGGCGTATAAGTTTTTTCTTCGAGTTTCAAAATGGGCATCAACAGCAATTTTTCTCATCCACCATTCTACAAAAGGAGCATATAAAACATTTTCTTCTGAAGCAAAACCTGGAATAACATGATTAAGAGCAGTAACAAATTCACGAAATTTATGGGCATATCTGAGTGATAATAATACACTTAAATCTGAAGGAGCACAGTCTTGAAGTGTCAAATGTAACTCTGCAAGATGGCCCGGATCTGATTGTTGAAATCGAAAAAGATCGCCAACAGTTTGAGCAACAGGTCTTCCTCTTCCAAAATCATTAACTTGATCAATAAAATGCATACTCCAAACATAAGGAATAATGTGTGAAGGCAAATCTACAGGCATGATAACGTTAACAGAAGCACGATCTGTTTCTCCGTTTTCAAGATAATTTCCATCAATCAGTTTTCTGCCATCATAATCTGCCAAAACAGCCCTTCCTTTATCTGAAAAACAATGTGTTTTAATTCTATTTCTACCAGTACCCATACTTATTTTTGGATTATCTGATAATGCTGCTAATTCAGCTGTAACCTGTCGAGGTAATTCTAAACGAACACCAAGATAAAGAGGATTATTTTCAGAGGATATCCCTAATCGTCGACATTGTTGTTGAAGCCAATGTGCACCAACTTTTCCTGGAGCAAGAACTAAATAAGATGCAGTATATTCTTCTTGAGAAGTTTTAACAGTATAGGTGGAATCACCAAAAAACTCAGTAACATCAGTTTCAAATGCAAAATCAACGCCATGATCTAAAAGATATTTCTCAAGAGCTGCAGATTTTCTTAATCGTTCAGCAAGATTAATACGTGCAACAGAATACCAACCAAAATCAAGACCAACATGAGAAAGTTCACGTTGAAAATCTTTTAATCCATGAAGATTCATAGAAGGAATTTGAATAGGTAACTCATCAAGAGAAAGCATTGCAACCACCCTATTCATTAATTCATCAGCTTCTTGTGTAGTATAAAATCGAGTAATATCTCCTCCCACAGAAGAATCCAAACAAAGCTTTCCATCACTAAAAAGTCCAGCACCACCAAAACCGTGCGTAACATCACAAGGAAAATGATCAACACAAAAACTTTCAAGAGAAGTACAATTTCTTCCATTCATTGATCTTCCTTTATCGATCATAAGAATAGAGAGATCTGTGAGAGTTGTTAGTTCAAAGGCAGCTGCAAGGCCTGCCGGTCCTGCACCGACTATAATGACATCATAATGCATACAGGAAGTAACGAAATTTCATTTATAAAAGTGACTTAATAATTTGCAATAATTCTGTTTCAGGGATCGTTGACCGTAATCCAGTTTCAGCAAAATGCGTCCTAGAAACAGCATATCCTTTTTTTCTAATAGCATCCATTAAGAGATCATATTTAGGAATCATGAAATGATATTTTTTACAGATTGCATGAATATCATAAAATCCAATAGTTTTAATCACTGCTTCTTCTTGAATAATATGAAAAAATTTATCATCTGATTTCATGTTTTTCAACAATGCTGCATCCCATAATTGACCCAGCCATATTGGTCCAGCAGCGCCATACATGCTGTGCTGTTTGACAATGTCATCTGCTTTTGATTTTCCTTTCAAGCAATGAAAAAAGACCCGCATATAATGATCTCTTGAATAACTGAATACAGGCAATAATGCTTTGTCATATTGTGCTGCAATGCTCTGGCATTTCATGATTAAGATTCGCAATCCTATCTCATGCATGATTGGCCCATGCAACGGGATTGCACTGTATTTCCGCCTGCATGCAGCAGGAAATGCACCAGCCAATGCACTCGTGTCTGTTGCAGTGACTGCAAGAATTCCATCTCTGGAAATTCGTTTGCATGCTGCATCGAGGAAAGGAATAGGAGTACCAAATGGATCAATGTCAATATAATCAAACCCTTTTGATTCCAGCAAAAGCAGATTTGCCTCTTTATTTGTTACAATAATTCGTTTATCTTTCTGCAGATTGTTTTTTTTCAGATTTTTTTTTATATACTGCACTGCTTTTTTACTGCAATCATTCATTGTTATTGATGCAATTTTGTTTTTTTTAAGCTCTTTGAGAAATCGTATGCTTCTCACGCCAGAAGCTGCCATAATATCTGCAACCTGCATCTGCGTATTGGGAAGAGCATTGAGAACAGCAACGCTCATGTCTCTATTGAACTTCATCACAGGATTGTAAAATACTTCAAGTTTTTTAGAAATCTTTGTATCCTGAAATACTGAAAGAATTGCTTTGCCCTCTTGTATTTTTGTTTCCACGCGCTTAAGAAAGGACTCATGATATTTATCTCTTTTCATTTAGGGAGCTTCATCCAAAAAATGCTTTCGCAGTGCAGCGCCTTCAAAATTCTGTAGAGACTATTCTAAAGTCCTGCGTTCCCGAATGGAGCCACCCCTCGCAACGGACTAGACATCACATAGCATAGAATTTTGACCTTTGGGCGCTGCACTT
>Ga0233425_10003051_pt1 | contig 31478 bp, 14 predicted proteins | sample Watercolumn_Towu_2_FD_181712 | JGI IMG/M metagenome (GOLD analysis project Ga0233425, IMG submission 181712) | Freshwater microbial communities from Lake Towuti, South Sulawesi, Indonesia - Watercolumn_Towuti2014_140_MG | ecosystem: Environmental > Aquatic > Freshwater > Lake | place... | reverse complement strand
CTCCGTAAGATTTAACAATATGCTGGGTAAAATTGTACGAATATATTTCACCGTTGAGCGGTAAGGGAGATGAAGACATAATACCCAGGTGGTTCCTGTGCCAGATGACCACGAATAGATTTTGGCTGACAGGGGTGGTAAACTGAAGGTTTGAGCTTCCATCTGTTCCGACGATTGAGCCATTGTTCAGTACAAATCCTGCAAGGCGTCCGATTCGCGTTGCGGCGGTTGCTGATCCGGCATTTGGTGCATCACGAAGCTCAACTAAAATCCAGTCAACTACTGAAGCATTTGGAATTACACTAACGGCTTCATCACCTGAATAATTCCAGGGAGAGGTATTGTACGGCTGAGTAAGCGGGATAAGTCCGTTGCTATTCAAATCAGTATTCATTGTAGTCTGATTCAGGCTTCCTTCAAGAAAGACCTTCAACTGCAACGAATAACTTGTTCCGGAACCAGGCTGCCAGCCACTCAGCCTTGCCATCATCCACCAGGTTGCTTTCCCCTTTTCGACACCACATAAGTCATTGGCATGCCCGCATCCGTCAGGATCATAGAAAGCATCATGATGAAGCGGGATGGTATCGCCGCTGTAAAGGTAATAATTCATAGTTCCATTGTACCAGGTGTCGATATCCTCGAAATCGAATAACACTTTATTGTTGGTAACGCAAAAGTTCCTGATCATGTCGTTCCTCAAATGGCGGTTATAGCCTAAAGCCCCGTCGGCATGTGCCGAACCTGTGAAATAGATGAATGTCACATCGGGGTACTCGGATTCGAACATGCTAATTGCATCAAGGTATGTCTGAACTTCAGCCTCTGTGTACTCATCTAACTGATCGCACCACGACCAGGCAGAAACATTTAAGGTTGGATTATTATTAAGTGTTGCGCGGGTCCAGTCCTGACCCTGTTCACCAAGCCAGTATCCGACAGGTTCAATGTAGGTACAACACACACCCGGAGCGTTAAATCCCTCGGTTCCATCGTAAGTACACAGCGCTCCCGGCACAACGGGAAGGTACATCAATCCGATTTCAACATCGAGCGATGGATCTGCAGCCTCAAGTAACTCAAGACCACATGTAAGCTGATGTCCGTATGAAGTATGGGCATATTGCCATCGGATGCCCTGCTGAACATCATCTATAACTGATGCAGGAATTTGTTCAATAGCAGTACAATTGTGGTTGATGACAATTCCCTGGCCAACATTCTTTAAGCTCAAAGCAATAAATAGAAAACATATCACACTTGTTGCTTTCATAAATTCTTTGATTAAGTGAAGAAAATTTAACCTGAAAAAGTGAGGCAAACATAGGAACTGAAAATCAATCTGCCAAATTATTAACACAAGATTAACGTAAAGCCTCAGTTAAGAGTTGGGAAAATCATTTCCTCAGGCGGCATGATTTTAAACAAAAGCGTAATGCTTCGGCACAAATCAGCCTCCTATGGAATAAATAAAAAAAGTCCCAATGTTTTATTCGGGAACCTGGCTTTGAGAGGTAAGATTATTCAGCCAGATATCGTTTTTATCAGGATTATCAGTCTGTCCATCCAAATCAGCATCGCTTGCAAGATAGCCGGTATTTCCGGCTTCAGTATTCCAGATAACGGATTTGTCAGAATCATCGATGGTTCCGCTTGCATCTATATCCCCTGCAAACAATCCGTAAACACCGGAACCAAGGTCTTTTTGTGCTAAAGTACCGCCCAATGCCTGGTCTGCCGAAGTGGAAAAATCATACGTGTAAATCCCACCTGCCTCCGAAACAGGATGGGTTGAGATAATTCCCAGGTGATTGCGATGCCATACTACCACAAAGAGGCTGTCGGAAATAGTTTGGGTAAATCTTAAATTGCTGGTGCCGTCAGTCGAGCGGATTTGTCCGTTTTTAAAGAGAAATCCTGCAGCACGTTCAACCCTTGTTGCCGGAGTTGCCAACTCAGCGCTGGTTGTATCTCTGATTTCGACAAGTACCCAGTCAACAATATCAGAACTGGGTAAAGAAGCTACGCTTTCGGTGCCGGTATAATTCCAGGGAGCGGTATTGTACGGCTGATTGAGCGGCAAAACTCCGAGATCATTCAAACTGACATTCATTTCCGATCCGTTATAGCAACCTTCAAGAAAAACCTTTGCATCGAGGTAAACCGGATATCGGAATCGCAATTTAAACCTTTGAATATCATCGCCCGGATCGGCTGAAAATGTATAAACTGAATCAGAAACAAGGTCTGTCAACAAATCATCGCGCGTATCATCCAAAAAAATCGTGACAGCAGGATCAAATGTGTATAAATTCGAAGCAGTAATTGTATATGTATTGAGAGCACCGACTTTAAACCCAAGCTGAACTTCAAGATTAATCAGAATCGCCGGAAGAGCATTAATTGCAAGGTTGATTCCGGGTATGATGGAGTAGAGCTGAGGTGCCTGGGGGATGCCCTGCAGCTTGTAAGCATCATACTCCGGATCGAATCCCCACGTTGCTCCGGGAATAAATACCACAATGGTTTGATCACTGTATCCATTGCCGACAACCGTCAGCTTAAGGAAATCATCAATCTTCGGATCATTCTTGATTTCATCCTTTGTGCTGAATTCCTGTGCCGATATCATTAATGAGCTGATAAATAACATAGCGGTCGGTAAGAATAACTTCAGAAGATTGCGGTTCGAAAAAATGTTTGTTTTCATAGTTAAGTTATTTCGGTTTTTATAAAACTCTTATCACCTGAATCGACATTAAAATATTTTCGGACATAAAAATATGAAACTTTTATCGAAGAATTCCATTGAAATTATTTCTGAGAATAACAACTGATGATCTGAAAAAATCAGGTACCTTGAAGATTTAATATGTTTTCATGCTGATCCTCTCGAGATGCACTTTTCTGCCGTCCTTAGCACAGGATGGACAATATTTGTATTTGCTGGTGTATTCCAGGTTACATGAAGGGCACCTGTAATGAGTTATTTTGAGCACATTCTTGCCTGTAAAGCTCAGCACGTAGATCATTCCTAATACAGGCGTAAAGAGAAAACTTACCAGTAAGGCTTTAAGACCGCCGCATGCCCTGTAACTTCCCAATCGCGCAACGGAAATAGCTAAAAAAACATAAACTATGCTTGCGATGAAAATAAACTCAGGGTCCTTAAAATTTAAACTTGCCATTAATCAAAATGAACTACTCACAAACGAACTTACTAATAACAATTTAACCTGTTATTCAGTTGCTTTGATAAAAAAAATGCCCACTGGTTGTAATCTGAGATGCAAAAGTAAGAAAGTAAGACCGAAATAACCAAGTGTTTTTGAAAAATATTTGAAACTCGCATTTTGCTATTTTAAAACCAGTTAATGTCTTGAGGACAAAATGAAAGTTATGCCTGCTATTGTCATAACACCTCTTCTACTAAAATTGTTTTAACCCGGATAGTTCATTAACTTAATAAAACTTATCCGTAATCAATATGCGACTAAGAAATGCTAATATTTTAATGCAATTCTTTTAAAAATATAAGCTTTTCTAAGTCGGTCTGCCCGCTGGAGTAGATTCTTCCGCACGCAGGCGGGGGTTAACCTGCATAAGTAACCTGAAGTATAAATTTTATAAATAATGCAGGTTAATTATCGTGATTCTCTTTTCTTAGGGAACCGAATATCTCTAAATAAGGATTCAAGCGTAAAAGATATTTTTGCCGGGCAACGATTTAATGATACATTTGCACACTTTTATCTAAGACTGAAAGAAATGATGAAACTGGTGCTAATCCGGCATGGTGAAAGTTCTTGGAATAAGGAGAACCGGTTCACAGGGTGGACCGATGTCGGATTATCCGAGAAAGGCATTCAGGAAGCAATTGATGCCGGGAAAATCCTTAAGGAACAAGGATTTGCCTTTAGAATAGCTTATACGTCATACCTTACCCGAGCCATTAAAACCCTATGGATCATCCTTGAACAAATGGACTTGATGTGGATTCCGGTTTATAAAACTTGGCGGCTCAACGAAAAGCATTACGGAATGCTGCAGGGATTGAACAAGACAGAAATGGCTGAAAAATACGGAGATGAACAGGTACTTGTCTGGCGCCGTAGTTATTCCACTCCACCCGACCCGCTGCCAGACTCAGATCCCCGTCATCCTAAGAATGATCCCCGGTATGCCGAACTTTCACCGGAAGAATTACCTGCAACCGAAGCTTTGGAACATACGGTGAACAGGATCGTTCCTTATTGGAAAAATGAGATTTCCAGGGCATTGATCAAAAATAAGGAAGTGCTTGTTGCAGCTCATGGAAACAGCCTCAGAGGAATTGTAAAATACCTGAAGAATATGGGTGAGGACGAAATCATCCAGTTCAATATCCCGACCGGTATACCTTATATATTTGAATTTGACGACCGCTTGAATCTAATCAAGGATTACTTTATTGGTGATCCGGAAGAAATCAGGAAACTGATGGAGCAGGTTGCAAACCAGGCAAAGCGGAAATGAAGAACGCATTTATCATTCGCGTTTTCCCAATTTTTAACAATATGCTCCTGCTGTGAGTGAACCGGAGATCAACCTGATCAATTAAGAAATTTCATGAGAGAACATTGGGTAATCCCCGACATACATGGATGTGCAAAGACACTTCAGGCTCTTATCGAGGAATTGATCCAGCCCTCGAAACATGACTGGATTTATTTTCTTGGGGACTATATCGATCGCGGACCTTCCTCGAAGGAGGTGATCGACTACATTATTTACCTTCAGAAAGAACAATATAACATTCGTACCCTGATGGGAAACCATGAAGATTTCCTGCTTAAGTCGTACGATGAGGAAATCAACCTGAAAAGTGTCCTTGGATTAAAGAAAAAAAACAGGAAGAAAGAAGAATGGTTCTTTCATGGAGGCAAGGATACAATGAAAAGTTTTAAAGTGGTAAACCTCAAAGATTTTCCGGCAGAATATCTTGATTGGATGAAAAACCTTGAGTACTTCATTGAGCTGGAAAATTTTTTACTTGTGCATGCAGGATTCAATTTCAGATCTGAGGATCCGTTTGAGGATAAAAGCTCGATGCTTTGGATCAGGGAATACGATATAGATAACGAAAAAATCGGGAACAAAAGGATCATTCACGGACACGTTCCTGTTAGCCTCGAGTTTATCGACATGAGTTTAAAAAGCAATACTTACCAGTTTATCGACCTGGATAACGGTCCGTATATGACCACACGCGAAGGCTTTGGAAACCTGGTTGCTTTGGAATTGAATACTTTGGAATACAAGGTTCAGTATAACCTTGACATTTAGCAATCGGGATTTACTGACAGGCTCCAATCCGAAACCGCTACACTTTCAATATAATTTGTAACCCGGTGGTGATACTGAAAAGTCATCAAAACAGAAACTCCTGACATTCATCATAACACTTCCTGTTTACCCTTCCCTCGCTTCAATCAATATTTCGAGCAGCCTGATGCCTGCATTAGCAATAACTGATCCGGGTCCGAAGATGGCAAGCACACCGGCTTTATATAAAAAATCATAATCCTGAGGAGGTATCACTCCCCCGACTATTACCATGATATCTTCGCGTCCAAGCTGCTTTAGTTCCCTTATTACCTGAGGCACCAATGTTTTATGACCTGCGGCAAGGCTCGATATGCCCAGAATGTGGACATCGTTCTCGATAGCTTGTCTGGCAGCTTCATCGGGAGTTTGGAAAAGGGGACCGATATCTACATCGAATCCTATATCGGCAAAGCCTGTCGAAACCACTTTTGCGCCACGATCGTGTCCGTCCTGTCCAAGCTTTGCGACCATAATTCTCGGTCTGCGTCCCTCGAGTTCTGCAAATTTATCAGCTAGTTCACATGCTCTGTTAAATATTCCACCGCCCTTGCTTTCGGCATAATAAACTCCCGAAATGGCTTTTATATCTGCTTTGTACCTTCCAAAAACCTTTTCCATGGCGAAAGATATTTCTCCAAGGCTGGCTCTCTTCTGAGCCGCAGTTATAGCCAGTTCGAGAAGATTTCCCTTCTTGGACTCGCAGGCTTCGGTAATTGCATTGAGGGCGACTGCCACTTCCGTTTCGTTGCGTTCGGCTCGTAGTTGCTTTAACCTCCTGATCTGTGCTTCCCTTACCGCAGTATTATCCACCTCCAGGATTTCGATCGGGTCCTCTTTTTCAGGACGGAATTTATTCACTCCGACAATCGTATCCTTTCCGTTATCAATTCGAGCCTGTTTTCTGGCAGCAGCTTCCTCGATCCTCATTTTCGGAATTCCCGTTTCAATTGCTTTTGCCATGCCTCCGAGCCTTTCGATCTCCCGGATCAGTTTCCAGGAACGATGAGCAATTTCATGGGTCAGTGATTCCACATAATATGAACCTGCCCACGGATCGACGATCCGGCAGATATTTGTTTCTTCCTGCAGGTAAATTTGGGTATTCCTTGCTATCCTTGCCGAGAAATCTGTTGGCAAAGCAATTGCCTCATCCATGGCATTGGTATGCAACGATTGAGTATGACCGAGAACAGCTCCCATTGCTTCAACGCATGTCCGGGTTATGTTGTTGAAAGGATCCTGCTCAGTAAGGCTCCAGCCTGATGTCTGGCAATGTGTTCTCAGAGCCATGGATTTGGGATTTTTGGGATCGAAGCTCTTCACGATTTTTGCCCAGAGCATTCTTGCTGCTCGCATCTTGGCTATTTCCATAAAATGGTTCATGCCAATTCCCCAAAAGAACGACAACCGGGGAGCAAAGGAATCGATATCCATTCCCGCGTTGATCCCGGCGCGTAAATATTCCAGTCCGTCTGCAAGGGTATAGGCAAGCTCAAGATCGGCAGTGGCACCTGCTTCCTGCATGTGATAGCCGCTAATGCTGATGGAATTGAACCGTGGCATTTTTTTCGCCGTAAATCCGAAAATATCAGCAATGATCCTCATGGATGGAGCCGGCGGGTAAATGTAAGTATTGCGAACCATGAACTCTTTCAGGATATCGTTCTGAATTGTTCCCGCCATTTCTTCATATTTTACTCCCTGCTCGAGCGCCGATACAATATAAAATGCAAGCACCGGAATTACAGCGCCGTTCATTGTCATGGATACCGTCATCTGCTTTAACGGTATATGGTCGAAAAGGATGTTCATGTCGAGGATGGAATCCACAGCAACTCCAGCCTTTCCGACATCGCCGACCACCCTCGGGTGATCCGAATCGTAGCCACGGTGTGTAGCAAGGTCAAATGCTATCGACAAACCTTTTTGTCCGGCAGCAAGGTTTCTGCGGTAGAAAGCATTGGATTCCTCGGCAGTCGAAAAGCCGGCGTATTGCCTGATGGTCCACGGCTGCATTACGTACATGGTCGAATAAGGACCACGAAGAAATGGTGGTATGCCTGCAGCATAATCCAGGTGTTCCATATCAGCCAGGTCATTCCGGGTATAAAATGATTTAACCGGTATCTGTTCAGCGGTCATCCATTCCTCAGAAATAAAGTCCTCACTTTTGGGGAGAGTTTTGGCAGAGCGTTGTTGTTGAGTTGCTTTTATATCGATTTTATGAAAATCAGGCTTCATTCTTTGTCATTCAGTTAAATCGAATTAATTATTCTGCATTTTATAAAATAACTGCATTAATTATTATCCGGGTCTGTTATACCCAGAAGTTCCTGAAAGTAATTCAGGGACTCGAGCACATTCGACCTGTTGTGTATAAAATGTCTGATTCCTTGCTGTTTCAGATCTTCCATGATAGCCTTTGGATAACCGGCAACTACTACGATTATTTTGTCCTTCAGCTTTGCGAAAAGTGCCGGCGCCAACGTGGCATATTCTTCATCCGAGCTACAGATCACGGCGATATCGGCTTTCTCTTTCAGGCAGGCGTCGGCAGCCTCATCAACAGAATGATAAACCGGGCTGTTGTTGATCTCAAATCCGGAACATGCGAAAAAATTACCGGCGAACAATGCCCTGGCTCTGCGCATTGCCGGATCACCGATAGCAAGCATGAATACTTTTGGTCTTTTATTTTTCTTCGCGTATCGGTCAGTCCGGCTTCTCATAAGCTCGAATGCCCATGCGCCCCGATACGGTTTTAAGGTTTTGATTTCTGGTTCCAAGCCACCTGGATCATCTGTCGAAAAGACCTTTGGAGCAAGAGGGTTTTCGATTACCTCCAATGCATTGGGATACTGGTTGGTCCCCAGCAGTATTTCCTTCCGGTTTGCAATGTTCCAGTCTCTGAGCCTTGCACTTTCTTCAATCTCGCCCTGGATTAAGTCTTCCTTCAATGCACCTGTAAATCCTCCTTTTTCCTGAACTGCCAGGAACAGTTTCCAGGCTTCAGCAGTAATAGAAGCCGTCAGATTTTCGATATAGTACGAACCGCCGCCAGGATCGGCTACTTTACCGAAATAGGATTCTTCTTTCAGCAGCAATTGCTGATTTCGGGCTATCCTCTCCGATAACTCAGATGGCTCTTCATAAAACGAGTTATATGGACCTATGGTCAGGGAATCGGTTCCCGAAATAATCGCCGACATCGCTTCGGTGGTAGTTCGCAGGATATTGACATGAGGATCATACATGGTTTTGTTCCATTGGGATGTCACCGAATGGCTGTTCATCCTGAATACTTCTTCGCTCGTGCCGCCAAAAGCTTGTACAATCTGTGCCCAAAGCATCCTTGCCGCCCTTAGTTTTGCTATTTCTAAAAAATAATTGGATCCGAGTCCGAACCGGAATCCGATTTTTCCCGCTGCCAGATCAATTCCAACGCCGCTTTCGGTAAGCGAAGCCAGATATTCGGCTCCCTGGGCAAGGGTAAAACCAAGTTCCTGGACAATTGTGGATCCAGAATTCCGGAAGTTCGATCCGTTTACCAGGATCACCCTGAACCCGGGCATTTTTTCCGAAGCCTCGATAAGGTTCTTAGCTTCTTCAAATGATGATTTCAGCGACACCGGGAAAGTCCCTGTGAGGGAATACCTGCCCAGTGGATCATAATCGGCTGAACCGTGAAAATTTTGCGGATTTATACCATTCTTCTCGAGGAGTTTGTCAATAGAATCAACTATTTGCAACGGATTTTCATAACCCTCAAAATTCAGTTCCGCATTTTCGGAAATGACAGGCTTACACAAAACTTCAAAGTCATCGAATGTCAGGCTTGCACCCGGGGTAAAAATAAATCCGACTGAGTTTACCCCTTTCGACATCACATGCATGGCTTTTTGAGAGGCTTTCCGGATGTCATCAACGCGAATATCCTGCCGGATAAACCAAGTATTGTCCTTCATCCTGTAACCCCTGACAAAAGGAAATTCCCCCGGTTCCATCGAGGCAGTCCTGATATTTTTCAGGTTTTCATCCCGGTAATAGGGCATTACCCTGAATCCTTCGCCGGTATCCCATACCAGTTTTTTATCATAGTCCGCCCCCTGGAGGTCTTCTCTTATCTTACCCTCCCATTCCGAGGCTGATACGGCTGGAAATTCAGAAAATAGCTTTTCGTCCTTTTCAGATTCCTGCATCATCCGACAAAATATTTACAACTTTCAAAATTCCGGCAAAAGTACATTTTAATCGTTTATACGGTTTAACACCCTTAGCCCCGAAAGGGCTTAGGGCTATTGTCCAGGACTTTCTAACATTCCCGACAGGAAACCTGTTATCCTATAAATGCACGATTTTATGAACCGTAACCATCTTCCCTGCTTTTATCCGAAGATAAAATATTCCTTTCGGTAAACCAGAAATGTCCAGGCTTTTATCGCCCGAACCCGGATAATTAAATGATTGCTCCATTGAAGACACTCTGCGTCCAAGGCTGCTGATAACGGTAATTTCAATCATTCCCCGGAAATTAATGGGTTTGACATGAATCCAGTTCTCAGCGGGATTCGGGTAAACACAAACACTGGCAGTTGCTTCTGCCTTTTCGGTGGAACCGGATGGCGGATAAGCCTCATAAATCGCCTGCCATCCCTGCCCGGTAATTCCATTGTCAGATGAAAACTTCAACGTTACGATGTTGGTGGATGCAAAAAACTCGGCAGGTGTTGTATTTCCTGAATAATATCCCGCAGGAGAGCCGCTTGTATCAGCTCCATCGAAAATCCATAATGAGTCGTAGCCATCTTCGATATCGAGAAAATCAAAGCTGAGATGTATGATTTTCGGATTCACGACAGACACGGTGTACAAATAGGATTCATTGTTGTAATAATTGAATGACGGACCGCCCGAATCGTAGATCGTATCCGAATCAGAAAGTTCCGGTATTTCCGTGAATTTTTGTCCTATCAAATCCCACATTTCCATATATCCGTTGTCGTACCCCAGAGCCCAGATACCTATCCCTGCCAGGTTTCGTCTGTTAATCAGGTCGTATTTTTTTGCCATGCTGTACGATTCGTCAAGAAAGCACTGATTCCAGCTTTCTGTATTGAACGAGTAATAGGTCGAACAGCTGTTTGGCTCGATATGCTGGTTCCCCGCAGAGTAATAACCAGATGCGTTGTCTTTGACAAACCTGTATGTGTATGCCGTCCCTGTTCCAACGGTATTTGAAGGGGCATACTGACCTTCGGTCTGCCACTGTCTTGCATAATAAGGCACGCCCATAATGATTTTATATGTTGGAACTCCCTGCGATTGATAATATGACACTGTTTTCGTGAAATTATAGTCGTAGCTGCCTGTCATTGTGAACAAAGGCGAAACCGGTCCAGCCTGCGAACTGCCATTCCAGTAATAATCGTAACCCATCACCATAAAAAAATCGAGTACCTCACTCAAAGCAGTAACATTAAAAGTATTGTTCCAGTTGACTGCCGGTGAGGCAATGCTTACCATCGAACCCGGCAAGGCAGCATGCACCTGATTGGCGAGATCGGTCAGGAATTCAGTCATCTGTACACTTTGCGATAAAGGTACGGCTTCGAAATCGACATTAACACCCTGGGCGCCCCGGTTAAGAATCAGCCCGATTACATTGGAGATGAGGGTTTGCCTTGAGGTGGCAGAGCCGAAGAAGGTTGCGTGCCCTGAAAACATGGTGACACAAAGGTGAACGTTCACACCGTTTGCCAAAGCCGAATCAACCGCCTCGGAGGTGTACCAGTCGTGAATCGTTATCGGATCGCCGGTTGCCGGATCAACTTCGTATGAAAAAAAACACAGATCAGTGAGCAAATCCCATTGATAATTCAGGTAGTTGCTTCCAGCCCAATAAGGATGATAGCCAAAAACCCTCCTCACCAGCGTTTTCACTTCCGGCTGCTTGAGGTTCATCATCCTGAAATCATTCAGAGAATCGAACCCGGAACGCGATATGATGTTCAGCTTGTCATAAAACTCCTGATCTTCCCGGATAATTGATTTGAATCCTTTTTCCTGCTCATAAGCTGACAGCGAGAGTAACGCAATTACGGCAAGCAGATAATATTTCATTTATAGTCAGAATAACATGCTAAAGTAACATTCTTTGTTCAATGGGTTTGGACTTTTAATCTGAAATCCGTCTTTCATTCGCTGTTTCTTGATTCATATCAAATTCCTTATAAGAACACTGAACAGAGTACATTCTGCCAGACATTCAATCCACAAGCAGGTTGCAACCCCTGATGTCGCTGTTATCGAACCTGCCGAGGATTTCAAAACTGCCATCATCGAATATCCTGCCCAGATCTTGCGTTGCGAGGAACGAACACGAATGCACGTTGGCAAGATCGATGATGTTGATTCCGCCGGTTTTACCTTGATCCTGAACTGATCTGGGATCATTTAAATCCCTGATCAGGACTTTCATCCAGGGCGGCGATCTGAAAATACCTCCACCCTGTGAATAAGCCTGTGTCAGCATTTCAGTCATTCCATACTCCGAGTGGATTTCAGTAACACCGAACCTGGCTTTGAGGATTCCGTGTAACTCCCCGCGGACTATTTCCTTCCCCCTCCCTTTCATTCCACCCGTTTCCATAACAATTCCATTCCTGAGATGAATATCGAACCTTTCAGCAAAATCAACCAGGGCATAGGTGACTCCCAGTAACAGAATCGTTTCAGTGCTGCTGACAAGCATCTCAGCAAGCTCATCATAATTGCGGAGATAAAATCCGCTTAGCGGATTACCGCTGTTTCGGATCAGCCGTTCGACCATAAATATAAGCGATGAGTTGGTCCTTTCACAATTAGAGGGCATCAAGGCAGGGATGATGTACTGCTTAGGATTGCCATAAAACATTTCGAAGGAGGAGGTAAAACTCTTTTCATAAAGATCAGGATCGCCGATATAGTGCCTGCTGCCTTTTTCCCCCGTGGTTCCGCTGCTGATAAAAAACTGCGACGGCTCAATATTGCCGCATATTATCTTATGCGATTTGAAGAACTCAACCGGCAGAAAGGGAATTTGACTGATGTGTCTGACCAGACGAGCATCTGTCCCGTTCAAATCAACGAACTGATGATATACGACATTGTTTGAGTATTGAAATCGAAATATTTCAATAGCAAGCCCGTTAAATTCACTGGCGGAACTGATGGAAAAGATGCTTTTTTTCAGCTCATTCAAGTCCATGTTTGATGGCAGATAAAGTTTTTGGGTAAAGATACAGGAAATGAATTTTGAAAACAGAATTTTTATAATTTTACGCTGCTTTGTATGATGGAAAGAAGTTTTAAAAAATTTGCCATTGTTCTCCTTTTGACCGGGGTAATGAGCGCCTGTCAGAAAAAGGAAGAATATCCCGTTATTCCTGAAATCCGGTTCGAAAGCCTTATCAGAATATATAATCACAATACGATGGTTTACGACCGGGGTGTATTGAAGATTTCATTCAAAGACGGGGACGGCGATATTGGTCTTTCCGAAAACGATGTACTTCCGCCTTATGACTATAATTTTTTCATCAGTTTTTACGAACTTCAGTTCGGAGATACGGTAAGGGTAATTGTTTCCGATTCCAATGAATTCAATGCACGGATTCCGGTTCTCACACCTGATGGGATTAATAAATCGATCAAAGGAGAAATAGAAGATACTTTATTTATCTATAATTATCTGTCCGATTTCGACACGATCCGGTTCGACGCATATATTCTCGACAGGGCGCTGCATAAAAGCAATGTTGTAACCACCGGCTGGTTCATTCGGGAATGAAACTATGTAAGAATCATCTGCAGGTTTAAATGATTTTTTTCATGAACTCAGTTAAATTTGTCGGTACTTTTGTAATTCGGAAATCACAGGTAGAAGTTAAAAAATTCGGGTGTTTCAATCACCAAGAAAAGAAGAATTAAAACGTATCATAGGCGAAGGAAAACAAATCTTTAATCATTCACATAAAAAAATAAGCATTATGAAAAAGCATTTACTTTTATTAGCAGCAATGATCATTTCGATTTCGGCTGCTTTTTCGCAGGCTCTTTATGAAGACGATTTCGAGAGCTACAATGTCGGCGATTACCTGGCTGTGGTAAATCCTACATGGTGGACAACCTGGTCAGGCACACCGGGAAGTACCGAAGATGCCGTAATATCAGATGAACAGGCTTTAAGCGGAACCAATTCGGTTAAAGTCGCCGGAGTAACGGATGCAATTCTGAAACTTGGTGATAAAACTACAGGTAAATACCAGCTGACTTTCAGAATGTATATTCCAACAGGATTCGGTGGGTATTACAACTTCCAGCATTATGAAAGTCCGGGGATCGAGTGGGCTTTTGAGGTGTATTTTGGTGCGACAGGTGCGGGTTATCTCAATGCCGGTTCAACTTCGGTAGCCGGGTTTAATTATTCTCACGATACCTGGCTTGAAATAGCCAATGTTATCGACCTTACCAATGACTGGACTGAATTATACATTGACGGCGCACTTATTTATGAGTGGCCATTCAGCTGGCAGGCAAGCAGTCAGTCGGGCTTACTCCAACTTGGTGGTGTTGATTTCTATGCAGGTGCACCCACGGGAGAAACACCCAAATATTATTTCGAGGATTTGGTTTTTGAACCGGTACCCGAGCCCCTCTATGAAGATGATTTCGAAACCTATACAGTAGGAGAATATGTTGCAGTCCAGAATCCGGATTGGTGGACTACCTGGTCGGGTAATCCCGGAAGTACTGAGGATGCTTTGATTTCCAATGAACAGTCACTAAGCGGATCACAGTCGGTTAAAGTCGAAGGTGTCACTGATCTTGTCCTGAAAATGGGAGATAAGACATCGGGAAAATTCGAGCTGGTATTTTACTACTACATTCCATCGGGCTTTGGCGGTTATTTCAACATTCAGCATTTTGAGAGCCCGGGAATTGAATGGGCATACGAAGTCTATTTCGGGGCTACCGGCGGAGCGTACCTGAATGCCGGGTCAAATTCCGTAACCGGCTTTAATTACAATCATGATACCTGGATGGAAATAGACAACATCATTGACCTGGATGAAGACTGGACTGAGTTATATGTTGATGGTGTACTGATATATGAGTGGCCCTTCAGCTGGCAGGCTTCATCTCAAAGCGGAACCCTTCAGCTTGGCGGACTCGATGTATATGCAGGTGCACCCACAGGTGAAACTCCAAAATATTACATGGATGACATCACCTATATTCAGCTTGAATCGGGTATAGGAGCTCCGGTTATCAATGTTGATCCGCTCACAATGACAGAAGCCCTGCAATCAGGACAAACCTCAACTCAATCGCTAACTATAGGTAACGTTGGTGAACTCGATCTGGAATACGACATTTATGTTTCATATACCGATGGCTCAAAAGCAGTTGCAGGGAAACCTTCCACCGGAACCTCTAAGGTAGTTCTGACCAATGTCAGTTCTGACCCCTCTCCTTCTCCTGGCGGAAGCCCGGATCCAACAGATGATGTGGTATTGCATTACGATGGTGATAATTTTTCTGCAGTTGGACTGACAAGCGGAGGTGCAATGAGGTGCGCAGCTGTGTTTACGCCTGCTGAACTGCAGGATTATGCAGGCATGGAGCTTACTTCTATTGATGTTTACATCGCTGAGGACCCGACTTCTTTCAAAGCTCAGGTTTATAACTACGGTCTACCCAATATTCCCGGTCCTGGGGACCTGATTGTTGAGCAGACATTTAATCCAACAGCTACTACCTGGAATACCATTAACCTGACCACCCCAATATTTATCGGCGGCTTTGACATCTGGGTCGGATACTGGCTTGACCACACTGCAGGGACTTATCCTGCCGGGTGTGATGCCGGTCCGCATCATCCCAATGGCGACTGGATTTCGGCGGGTCCGGGATGGCATCATCTGTCGGATAATGTTGGTTTGGATTATAACTGGAATATCAGAGCCACTTTAACCGGTACTGCTATGGAGCAGTGGCTTTCGGTTAATCCGGCGTCCGGAACTGTTCCCGTCGGCGAAACAGCAGATGTCGATGTTGATTTCGATGCAACTAATCTCACTGTCGGTGCTTACTATGCAGAACTGATTGTGAATAACAATGATCCTGAAAATCCGCAGGTGGTCGTTGATGTTACACTCGACGTCCAGGTTGGAATAGATGAAAATGACCTGATTGGGGTTATGATCTATCCGAATCCCGTTGTGAATTATATTAATGTAGAATCGGATCATACGATCCTTTCGGTGGAACTGATTAATTTAATGGGGCAGAAGATCGTTACGCAGGCTGTAAATGCTGCAAACGGACGAATCAGCACTTCTGACCTGAAGGCAGGCACATATATTATCAAGGTCGAACTTGAAAATGGTGTCGTTTCCAGGACAATCGAAGTCGAATAAAATTCTATATGGTTTTGTAGAAAAGGGGAGGCTTTGTCTCCCTTTTTCCTTTTTATTCAGCGCGAAAAACATTTTTTTTATGGACGAATACCGGATTTATATCGGAGGTCGGTTTCAAACGACAAAAGACAAACTGGAAATCAAAAATCCCTTCAGCGGAGAAATAATCGCTTCAACCTGGGTGGCAGGTGAAAATGATCTGGAGGAAGCCATTGACAAGGCTCAGGAAATAGAAAAGGAACTTTTGGAGATGCCTTCATTTGCAAAGTATGAAGTGCTGATGCAAATAGCCGCCTCTCTAAAAGAAGATCGTGAAAATTGTGCACGGCTTCTTTCTCTGGAGTCAGCAAAACCGATGAGGTATGCATGGGCAGAAACCGACAGGGCAATCCAGACTTTCATTGTTGCTGCCGAAGAATCAAAACGGCTGCCGAAAGAATACATTGATCTTGACTGGACCGTTCCGGGAATCCATAAGGAAGGTCTCGTCAGATATTTCCCGGTTGGTGTGGTGGCGGGCATTTCACCGTTTAATTTCCCTCTGAACCTTGCCGTTCATAAAATTGCTCCTGCCATAGCCGCCGGCTGCCCGATTATCCTCAAGCCTTCGTCAACAACTCCGCTTTCGACACTGAACCTAGCAAGGATCATCGATAAAACTGCCCTGCCAAAAGGAGCCGTGTCGGTGATTCCCATGGACAGATCAACAGGTAACCAGTTGGTCACAGATGAAAGAATTAAGTTGTTAACATTCACCGGTTCGCCGGAAGTGGGATGGAAAATGAAGAACCAGGCAGGGAAGAAAAAAGTTGTGCTTGAACTGGGTGGAAATGCTGCCGTTATTGTTGCACCGTCGGCAGACATTGAATCAGCTGTAGCGAAAAATGTCATCGGCGGATTTTCATATTCCGGGCAGGTTTGCATACATGCCCAGCGCTTGTTCGTTCAGAAAAAAGTATTTGACCGGTTTGCAGAAAAATTCATCAAACGCGTGAATGCATTGAAATTCGGAGATCCGGTTCACCCCGAAACCGAAATCTCGGTAATGATAGATGAATCCAACGCAATGAGGGTGGAAGGCTGGGTAAATGAGGCTCTGGCTGGAGGTGCCGAACGGCTTGCGGGTGGGAAGCGCGATAAATCATATTACCCGCCAACAGTTCTAACGGGAACCAAAAGTGAAATGAAAGTTCGTGCACTTGAGATATTTGGTCCGGTCGTTGTCCTTGAGACCTATTCCGAATTTGAAGAGGCGCTGGTCAGGGTTAATGAGGGGAATTACGGACTGCAGGCTGGAGTTTTTACTGACAGCATCCATGAGATGAACATGGCATTCAACCATGTAAAAGCGGGAGGAGTGATCATCAATGATGTTCCGACTTACAGAGCCGACCACATGCCTTACGGCGGAGTTAAGGATTCCGGACTTGGAAGGGAAGGTGTCAAATATGCCATAATTGACATGATGGAAGCAAGAATCCTTGTTAAAGACAAGTAATTCAACTTTATACGCCGGCGGACGCTTTTTTCAGAAAAGTTTTTATGATCAATCGATTTTTGAATAATATTTATTGTATTTTAGTGGGCAGTAGAAGTCGATGAAAGGCGTTTCACATTTCCCATTAACACTGTGATTTATTGAATATTCGTGCAACCTTTAATATTTTTATCTCTATGAAAAAGTTTACATTTCATTTGCCATTCTGGATCATACCGATTCTGATGGTATCGGTTATTATTACCCGGGCTCAGAAAAATGAGTCAGCTGATAAGGCACCGGTAATAAAAACATTCAGTGAAGACCAGATTAAATTGCTTGAGCTTGCAGGGTATTCACAAAAGGAAATCCTTGAAGGAACCCTTACAGAATCAGATGTGCTGAAGGCTGATATGATCGTGAGTGAAAAACAGGCTGAATCAATGACAGATTTCAAAAAGCCTGAATCCTCAAAACCGCCGCAGAAATTCTATAATCCGGATGAGACGATCACTGTAACCCTTGGAACAGGTACTGCCACAAACACAACCACTGGCAGCCCAACTCCTTACGGAACCTTTTATAAAAATTTCAGGCAACAATATTTGATCCTTGCTACTGAACTCATCGTTCTCGGAATAGGTCCGGGAGATATTACTGCGCTGGGATTTAATGTTGCGGCTCTCAATACCTGTGTTGATATGCCAAACTTCACCATCTCGATGAAGCACACTACAGTAACTGCGCTTACAACAACGTTCGACAACACGGGATATTCAGTTGTATTCACGCTTCCCACGTTCTTACCGGTTGTTGGATGGAACACCCATACCTTTGACACACCCTTTACCTGGGATGGGACATCCAATATTCTGATAGATATTTGTACAACCCTGATACCGGGTGCCTGGACCCAAAATGCATCCGTTTATTACACTCCCACCGCAGCGAATTCATGCGCAAGATACCAGTCCGATTCTCAGGCGGCTTGCCTTACAACAAATACCGCGACCGTATCGCTTAACCGTGCTAACATGCAGATCACAGGGGAAGAAATGCTCAATCCACCTCCCGGAATGCCTTATAATGAAGTTCCGGCAAACGGAACTATCGACATACCCCTTAACGGCGATATTACATGGAGTTTTGGCGATAACACCGATACTTATGATCTATGGTTCGGACCATCCGGAGCCATGAGCAAGGTGGTCGATAACCAGCCGGCAGGAGCCACCGGATCTTATACCTATTCAAATTTGAGTTATGCATTAACTTATTCATGGCGGGTGGTTGCTTATAATGTCAATGGAAACACAAATGGACCGATTTGGTCATTCGTAACCGAATGCGGTATTATTACGCCGCCTTACACACAGGATTTTACCCTCTGGCCTCCTGCCTGCTGGGATATGACCGGCGGCACTTATAGCTGGACCCAGTACAGTTCGGGTGATGTTATTTGTGCAATGGCTAATTTCTGGTCGCAAACCAGCGGGAATACCGACGTAATGACAACCAATACCATCGATCTTTCGGTTCTGGCGGAACCAATTTTCATGTTCGACTGGTCGCACCATTACAATTCCACATACCCCGATGATTCATTACAAGTCCAGGTAAGTGATGATGGCGGAACTACATGGACAGTGGTTTGGTCACTCGGCGGCATTGAATTCGAATCGAACGATGGAGCCGGAAATACTAATCCCGGAACTTTTGTGACCACCGATCTGATAGATATTTCATCCTTTGGAGATCAGGTTTTAATAAGGTTTTTCGGCTATTCGGATTATGGTCCGAATTGTTATATCGATAATCTTATTGTAAACGAAGCACCGTCTTGTCCTCAACCCATTGATTTAAGTGCAACAGCCATTGCTACTACGTCGGCTGATTTAACCTGGACAAGTTTCTCCGGGCTATCCGACGTTGAATTCGGACCAGCCGGTTTTCCACCCACGGGAGTTCCGACATATTCTGAAGTCGTCAGTCCATATAGTGTAACAGGGCTAACGGCACTCACTTCCTATTCCTTTTATGTGCGGGATGTTTGTGGAGGAGGTGAATTCAGCTGGTGGAGCGGACCCTATACTTTTATGACCCAGCCGTCATGCCCTCAACCTTACAACCTGGGAGTAACCAATATTACAATGACATCAGCCGACCTTACCTGGTCGAGTTTCTCTGGATTATCGGACATCGAATATGGACTTTCGGGTTTTGTTCCGACCGGTGTTCCAACCAATGCAGGCGTTACAAGCCCATTCAACATCAGCGGATTGAATATTGATGCAGCCTATGATTTCTATGTCAGAGATGATTGCGGCGGCGGCGATTACAGTTACTGGTCAGGACCTTTTACTTTCCAGACTATCCCAGGCATTCAAACGATTCCTGTTTTTGAGGATTTTGAGAGCGGTCTGGTTTATTTCAATAATGCCCTTGGGAACGGCGCTGACTGGACAATCAACAGCTCTTATTATCACTCCGTTGTTCAGTGTGCTCATAATGTGCACGCCAACAGTCAAACCAATATCCTCAAAGAAACCGGGGTTCTGGACCTTTCATCAGCTGCCATTGTCTTTCTTGAGTTCTGGCATATTGCCAAATGCGAAGGCGACTTCGATCACTGCTATGTAGAAATTTCAGTTAATGCAGGAGCCACCTATGTGCCGCTTCCACAGGAAACCTATACAGGAACAGGAATTTACGAACCACCACTTTATAATACTCCCGAAGGTCCATGTTTCGACGAAGATTCGTACGCATTGTGGGGTACCGGAAGTGAAATCCCGGATAATGCAACCTGGTGGCAGCACGAATCTTTTGACCTGAGCAACTATTTGACCAACAATGTCAGACTCAGGTTCAGGTTGGTGAGCGATGGAAGCGTGATTAAGTTCGGATGGCTGCTGGACGACATTCTGATTTATGAACCCGCCTACGGAACACTGGCAGGAACCGTGACCAATGCCGCCAACAGCAACCCAATAGAGGGAGCTTCAATTACTGTGGGATCATTGACTACCCTGTCGGCTGTCGACGGCACCTATAATTTGCCCGGCGTACTTACCGGAACCTGGGATGCTGTTTGCTCCAAGGCGGGATTTAATCCAACAACGGCATCCGTAACCATTATTGAAGATCAAACTACAACTCAGGATTTTGTCCTTTACCAGCCTGCTTTTGTTGTGACACCTCTTATGATAAGCGATACCCTTGAACCGAACCAGTTATTGGACGATTTCGTCAACCTTTCCAATCCTGCTTTAGGCACCGTGGACTGGACAGCTGGTGTTGTAGTTACAGGAGAAAAAGGAACAGATGACTTGTTTGACCTGCAATTTGATTGGACTGTTGGTGTCGGAGGGGGCGAAGCCGGCATCGAATGCGATGGAAATTACATTTACACAACCAAGTGGAACGGGACAGAATTCTATCGGTATGATTTGACCGGTACTTACATTGAGGCATTTACCTGCGGCGCAGCAGGTGCCATCCGTGATCTTGCTTATAACGGTACCTATTTTTACGGCGCAGCTGCTTCAACCACAGTATTTGAAATGGATTTTGCAAACCAGGTAGTCATAAGTTCATTTACGGCACCTGTAGCGATCAGGGCAATTGCATACAACGAGGATGATGATGTATTTTATGGCAATAACTGGAGCGAAGACATCTGCATATTCAATACTGCCGGTACTAATCTCGGAAATTTCCCGGTCGGACCAATCGGCTTGGACTACTATGGATTTGCTTATGATAATACCAGCGAAGGGTCTCCCTATCTTTGGGGTTATGCACAAACAGGAGCAACTCTGAATGAACTTGTGCAAATCCAGCTTCCTTCAGGTGTTGAAACAGGCGTACAGTTTGATGTTGGAAGTGTTGCTGCAGTGGGAACCGGTATTGCCGGAGGGCTTGCCATCACCGATGCACTCGTTCCGGGATTCTTTACCCTTCTCGGAACCTCCCAGAATGTAGACATCTGGGGTCTTGAATTGTGTACAGCAGGACCTGTCTGGCTTACGATCGAACCCACTTCAGGAACTTTAGGAGCAGGGCTTAACGAAGACATGACTCTGCATTTCAATGCAACCGATTTATTGCCGGGTTTCTACCAGGCAGAGATTCACTTCAACACCAATCCTGAAGTTGGATCGCCTGTCGTGGATGTGACCATGGTCGTCGAAGGATTGATACCTCCCGTTAACCTTTCTCTGAGTTACGAATGTACAGATGTGCTCATTGAATGGGAAATGCCTGTTGGAGGAATACCCGACAGCTGGAATGTATATAAAGACGGAACATTGCTTGGTAATTCAACTACTATGAGCTTCACAGATGAAATGGTGATGACTGAAACTGAATACGGCTATTTTGTTAAAGCGGTTTATGCCGGTGAGGAATCCATGCCGACAGTAACAGAATATATAACGGTTCCCATACCTGCAGATCTGGAGGTTCCGTTTATCGACGCTACAGCCAGTGGAAACTCTGCCATAATTGTCTGGGATGCGCCTGAAGGCTGCCTGCTTCCCGATGGATATAACCTGTACAGAGACGGTGCGATGATCAATACATCACTGATAACAGATCTCACATATACGGATACCGGTTTGGAAACAGGATTTTATGAATACTATGTGACTGCCGTTTATTACTTTGGCGAATCGGAACCATCTGACCCGACTTACGTTTTGATTGTCGGCATTGATGAAATCAATACGAACTCATTGCAGGTCTATCCGAATCCAGCCTCCGATAAGCTGAATATTCAATCTGAAACAATGATCAGCCATCTCAGGATTTTTGATAATTCAGGAACTCTGGTTTTAGGAACAGAACCGAATAGGATGATCTTCTCTGTTAATCTGAATGATCTGGGTTGCGGCATTTATTACCTGGCTTTGAAAACATCCGAAGGAAATATCATCCGCAAGTTCACAGTGAAATAATTCCGGGATAAGGAAATCCAGCAGTTTTTTTAATGAATGACACCGGAGGCGGGAATTGATTCCCGCCTCTGTTTTTTTATCACCTGAAAAAATTTGTTGTGGGAAAATTGCCCGTATTATTTATTTATTATATAATTTAGTGTTTTTATTTTTATTATTCTTGTTGCAGAGCGCTTCTTACCGATGAAATTTCAATCTTGATATATTGTTTATGATATTCACTAACCTTAAAATTATTCGTATGAAAAGTTGTTACTGTTTTTTAGTATTATTGATTTCAATGGTGATAGTAACTTCAGGTGTTGTTGCACAGAGTGAACTTTCACCGAAATTAAAAAGTCAGATGGAGACCAAGGTCAAGCCCAAAGTGTTACCGACTGACGGGCAAATTTCCGCCCTGGCAAAAAATGCGGTTGCCAAAGGCGAAATCCTCACACAAAGGCAAATGGCGGAGTTATCAATTCCGGCAAAGCCAAATAAGACCGGAGGAAATTCCGGAACCAAAGATTCTTTCTGTGCTCCTTCCTATACCACAGGATGTGTGGAAGGAGACGGATTTACGGATTTTGCAGTCGAAGCCATTCAGAATTATGGAAGCGGCTGCGCTAACCTGAATGGAAACGGATGGTCGGAATATTATTCACTGGGTCCGGCAATTCTGATCCCAGGTAATATCCATACATTTACGATGGCGACCGGTTATTCGAACCAGTATGTCAATATCTGGATCGATTTTAATGATGACCTCACCCTCACTTCAGATGAAATCATTCTGGCGGATTTTTACATGGCTACGGTCGGAACCCTGTACGATGTAGACGTGACCATTCCTGCCAATGCGGTCCCCGGTCAGCACGGAATGAGGGCTATGGCTGTATATGCAAGCGTGTTTACCGATCCCTGCGGAGCTTATTATTACGGTGAAGCGGAAGACTACACTGTTATCATCGGTGAAGCGGATTATGGAATCATTGAAGGATATGTAACCGAAAATACAGGAGGAGCGCCTGTCGATGGTGCATATATCAGCATCAACAACGGTATGTATTCAGCTACATCGGCTGCAAACGGATTTTATCAAATGACCGATGTCCTGGTTGGAACCTGGACGGTAAATTGCACAAAAGCCGGATACAATCCCGCTTCAGCATCTGCAACGGTTCTGGAAAACCAGACCACAACAGTAAATTTTGCCATGACGGCTCCCACCATGGATATTTCACCGGCTTTCATCAATGTAGTCGTTGATCCGTTTGGTACTGCAACGGAGAATGTCGACATCGATAATAACGGCGACGGAATCCTGGGCTGGAATGCCCAAATTGAAATGCTGACCGACGAAATGAAAGTTGCTGAGTTATTAAAAGGTTCGCAGGCATTCGGATTTGACGTAAACAATTATTTATTCGTCACTTTCGATACAGATGATCCGGCAACTCTCACAACCGTCGGATCAACTTCATTGCAGCCTTTCGGCGGAGATTTCGATAATTTGAACACAGCTTTCATGTATGTTATTAACTATGGTGATAATAGCCTATACACAGTTGACGTTGCAACCGGTGCTTCTACCTACATCGGTCCGCTGACAGGTATTACCGGTGGTCAGATGATAGCCGGCATGGCTTGCGATAAGACAACCGGTGTGATGTACGTTTCTACAACTGATATCACATACTCAGATATTTACACCCTTGATCTTGCTTCAGGTGCCCTCACGTTAATCGGAACGACAGGCATTCCCGGGCTCATAGATATTGCCATTGATGGAACAGGAACCATGTATGGCTGGGATCTCGTCAGCGATGTATCTTATATGATCGACAAGTCAACCGGAGCATCTATCCTGCTGGGTCCATTGGGATATGATCTGAATTATGCCCAGGGCGGTAACTGGGATCCTCTGTCGGATCAGATTTACCTGGCAGCTTATTCCGGTGGCGGAATGTTAATGACCCTGGACAAAACTACCGGTGCTTTGACTTATATTGGTCCTTTGGGTGCAGGTATCGAAATGGATGCCCTTGCCTTCCCGGGTGGTGCAGAAAACTGGATTTCCATTGCACCGGCTTCCGGAACTGTAAATGCGGGTAGCTCAGCCCAGATGACAGTGAACTTCGATGCCCTTGATATTATTCCAGGAACTGTGAAAACTGCCAATATTCATTTTTCATCGAATCCAAATGTCGGCACATTTACACTTCCGGTCAGTATGACCGTCGGCAACCTTCAATTCGGACACATTACCGGTACTGTTGTACTTGGAGGTGCGCTTCCTTATAACATCGGAGATGTAACTCAGGTAGTTGTTCAAGCCGGTCCGTATTTTGCATCTCCTGATGCAACGGGATATTATGATATAACCGCCTATCCAGGAACCTATGATGTGGTAGCCACACTTTATGGTTATGAAACGCAGACAGCCGCAGGTATTGTTGTGCCGGAGGGTGTCATCGTTCCCAATGTTGACTTCAACATGCCGTGCCTGTATGGTATTATTACGGGTACCGTAACCAGTACAACTACCGGACTTCCCATTGAGAATGCAACCGTAAAACTACTTGGTACTGCCTACCAGGATGTAACAGGTCCAGATGGTGTGTATGAGATTATAGTAGAGGCTGGGACTTACGACATGAAGGCAAGCTGCATGTATTATGCAAGCCAGACGGTGCTGGTTGTAATTTCTCCTGAATCAGTGACAACCCAGGATTTCTCGCTTGCAGATCTCGCTGGTACGATCGTAGTTATCGACCTCGATCCTACACCAAATGGTCAGATGCTTGCTGACGTAATTCAGGATTTCTTCCCTGAAGGACTTGTTGAATATACTACAGATATTAATGCTATCCCGTTAACTGAAGAGGTTCTTAACGTATTTCTCCTTTTGGGTATTTTTGCAAACAATTTTGTTTTGACCGAAACAGAAGCCACGATCATTACTACCTGGATCAATTCATATCCAGACCGCGGTTTGTACATGGAAGGAGGAGATACCTGGGCTTATGATGCACAGACATCTCTCCATTCCTATTTCAACATCATGGGGATCGCGGATGGTAGCGCTGACCTTACCCAGGTTGATGGTATCGGCAGTTACTGGGCAGGCAACATCTGGAGTTATTCGGGAGAAAACAACTGGATAGATCATCTGGATGCAATAGCACCTGCAATCAATGTAATGGCAAACACCTCTATGGGTTATAACTGCGGTGTTGCTTATGATGCCGGGACATATAAAACGGTGGGGGCTTCATTTGAAATTACAGGCTTAAACGGAGGTCCCGGATTTAATATGGCAGTTGCCTGCGTAATGGCATGGTTCGGTTATCCGGTATTTACCTATGGTACGCTTACAGGAACAGTCACCGAACTTGGGACGGGTAATCCTGTTGCCGATGCGAATATCTCTGTAGGAGCCATAGCTTCCACAGTTACCCTTGGTGACGGCACATACTATATTGAGGATGTTTTGGTGGGAACCTGGGATGTCAACTGTACGAAAGAGGGTTATAACCCGGTAGTGGCAACTGTTACCATTGTTGAGGATCAAACTACAACGCAGGACTTCCAGCTGACGGCTCCGCAAATTGTGGTAAACCCGGTTGCAGTTTCTGTAACCCTTGAACCTAACCAGTCGGCTGATGATAATGTGAATGTCGCAAATCCCGGAAATGGTCCGCTGGATTGGGATGCCTCAGTATCCTTTACCGATGGAGGCGGATCGGACGCACTTTTCGATCTGCAGTTCGATTGGCCTGTTGGAATTGGCGGAGGTGAAGCCGGTATCGAATGCGACGGCAACTATATCTACACGACAAAGTGGAACGGGACAGAATTCTATCGGTATGATTTGACCGGTACTTACATTGAGGCATTTACCTGTGGAAGTGCCAGTGCTATCCGCGACCTTACCTGGGATGGAAACTATTTTTATGGAGGCGCAGCTGCAAACACGGTATTTGAAATGGATTTCACCAACCAGGTTGTGGTAAGTACTTTCAATGCTCCGATTGCTGTCAGAGCTATTGCTTATAATTCTGATGAAGATGCATTTTACGCCAATAACTGGAGCGATGATATTACCCTGTTCAACAAAGCAGGAACTATGCTTGCAAGTTTCCCGATCGGTCCTGTCGGATTGGATTATTACGGATTTGATTACGATAATATGAGCCAGGGATCACCTTACCTTTGGGGATATGCTCAAACAGGCACTACACTCAATGAACTGGTTCAGATTGGTCTGCCGTCGGGTGTTGAAACCGGTATTCATGTTGATGTCGGGAGTATAGCTGCTGTTGGAACCGGAATAGCTGGTGGTTTGGCAATTACCGACGCCCTTGTTCCGGGTTTCTATACGTTATTGGGTACATCGCAGAATGTGGATATCTGGGGTCTCGAGCTTTGCGAATCAGGACCGGTGTGGCTTACCATCGATCCGACTTCCGGAACACTTACCGGCGGAACTAACCAGGATATGACTTTGCATTTCGATGCGATGGATTTGTTACCCGGCTTTTACTATGCCCAGATCAATTTCAGCACTGATCCTGATGTCGGTTCGCCCTTTGTGGATGTTGAACTGCACGTGGAAGGACTTATTCCGGCGATAAATCTTGAAACCGATTTTGTTTGTACCGATGTTGTTCTTACCTGGGAAATGCCGACAGGCGGAACACCCGACAGTTGGAATGTTTATCGTGACGGTATGCTCATCGGCAGTGCAACCACGATGACCTATACAGATGAAATGGTTGACCCGCAGGTTGAATACGGTTACTATATAACTGCTGTTTATGCAGGTGAGGAATCGCAGCCAACTGCAACAGAAACGATTACTGTACCTGTACCGCAGGATCTCGAAGCGCTGAATCTTGCCACTACCATTGATATACCGAATGAAAACGATGTTACTCTCACATGGGATATTCCGGCGGCATGTCTAAGCCCGGATGGTTACAATGTGTTCAGGGATAGCGAGCAGATCAATACCTCCCTGGTTACCGACCTTCTTTATGTCGATCCGGGTGTTCCTGTAGGATTCTATGAGTATTATATTGTGGCTGTTTATTATTTTGGCGTGTCTCTGCCATCCGATCCGGCTTATGCTTTAATAACAGGCATGAACGAAATCAGTTCCGGAGGAATTGAAATCTTCCCGAATCCGGCTTCGGATATGATCCTGATAAAATCGGCAAGTGAAATTAATTCCGTCATCCTGCTAAATAACCTGGGTCAGGAAATGTTCCGTACAGAGGTCAATGCCCTGAATTTTAAAATCAATGTTGCAAAATTTGAGGACGGCATTTACTTCATAAAGCTTGAAACTAATGAAAGTGCTGTAGTCAGAAAATTGACAATCAACTAAGCATTGTAAACAACAAATTTATTATCTGAAAAAATTGCACCGGAGGCTGCCTTGCAGGCAGCCTCCGGTTTTTTTTAGAGGTATTGGCTTATGCACATTATCCTTTTGTATATTTACACCTTTCATTTTAAATGTAAACTCCATATGAACTGCAAGGTTTTAGGTTTCATTATGATGCTGACAGTGATCGTGATGATGGAAAACAGTAAGGCTCAAACCGGACAGAACGGTAATTACAAATCGAGAACTGTCGACCAGGCAAAATTAGCTGAACACAGGGAAAAGCTTTTACTTCGATCACTTTCGGATAATTACAATTGCTTACCAGGGGAAGCAAAAGATTCAATATGCGTTCCGGTTTATTCAACCGGATGTTCGATGGGTGACGGATTTACCGATTTTGCTGTAGCCGAAATCGAGAATTATGCTTCGGGGTGCGAAGACCTTAACGGGACCGGCTGGAGCCAGTATCTTGAACTGGGACCTGCCCTGCTGTTGCCGGGAATGACCTACGATTTCATCATGAGCACAGGCTACGGAGATCAATATGTTACCATCTGGATCGATTTTAACAACGATCTGCTGCTCACTCCCGAAGAGAAAATCCTTTCTGACTTTCACATGTCTTCACCAGGAACCTTTTATACTGCTCAGGTGATGTTACCGGCAAATGCTGACGGAGGACAGCATTTCATGCGGGCACGAACCAACTGGGCTGGGTCTTGCAACGATCCCTGCGAGGGATACACCTATGGTGAGGCAGAGGATTATAATGTAATTGTTGCAAGCGCCGCTTTCGGAAGTCTTGAAGGAATTGTGACCCAGTTGAACAGTGGCGAACCAGTTGCAGGTGCATTGATTTCGTTGACCGGTACATACAATTACTCTGATACAACTGACAGCGACGGATATTATTTGATTGAAAACATACTCGAAGGTACCTATAACATAACATGTTCCAAGCCCGGCTATAACAGCCAGACTTCAGACATTACGATCAGTGAGGATTCACTTTCGGTTGCAGATTTTGTGCTTACACATCCGGAAATTTTCGTCAGCCCGGAGTCGGTTGACATCATTCTTCTGCCGAACACAACAGGCGAAAAAAATATAATTGTCGGGAATTCAGGCGATGGTCCGCTGAACTGGTCTGCTTCCTTACAAATCATTTCCAAGCAATCGAAAGAATTTATGGATCTTCAGTTCCAGTATCCCGTTGAAATCGGCGGAGGTGAAGCCGGTGTGGAGACTGATGGTGAATTTTACTATACCACGAAATGGAATGGTGCGGAAATCTATAAGTACGGGATCGATGGAACTTATCTCGGATCTTTCACCATCGATGGTGTTTCCGGGCTTAGGGACCTTGCGTACGACGGAACATATTTCTATGGAGGAGCAGGTCTGTCCACTGTTTTTGAAATGGATTTTACCAACCAGATTCTGGTAAGTTCATTTACAGCACCTACTGATTGCAGGGGAATAGCTTACGATGAAAGCGGGGATGTATTTTATGCCAACAACTGGAATTCTCCTATAATAAAGTTCGACAAGACCGGAGCGAATCTGGGCAGCTTTAATGTAGGTCCCTTGGGAGGTGAATATTATGGATTTGCCTACGATGGTTCAACCCTGGGCGGACCCTACCTCTGGGGCTATGCCCAGTTAGGCGATTCAAAAAATGAAATTATCCAGATCCTGCTTCCTTCCGGTACCGAAACTGGCTTTACGCTTGACCTGGCAACCAAATTAACAGGCACCTTTTACAATTTTGCCGGTGGCTTATTTACTCATGCAAATCTGGTTCTTGGCAAATGGACCCTTGGCGGACTTGTACAAAATCAATGGATCTGGGGGCTTGAACTTACCGATGCCCAAACCTGGATTTCTGTTAGCCCTGCCGGAGGTTCTCTACAACCGGAGGATTCAGATACAGTACAAGTAAATTTCAATGCCACGGATTTGATTCCCGGATTGTACAAGGCTCAACTGAACATTACCACTGTTCCGGATGTCGGAACACCTTTGGTAGCAATAACTTTGAGTGTTACCGATGAAACACTCGAACCGCCTTCTGATTTAACTTATTCTGTTGTTTGCGATTCGGCAGAGCTTTGTTGGGAAATTGGCAATCCAACCCTGGTAGATAGCTTTTATGTGAGCATCGATGAAACGATATTGTCAACGGCTGAACAGTGTTCTTATGTCAAAGGACCGGGTTCGCATACATGTTTTGTGGTGGCTTGGTACGAAGGGGTGCCATCACTACCCTCCGATTCTTTGCTCCTTGAAATTCCTGTGCCTGAAAATTCCGAACCTATTGAATTTACAATAGATCAGATTATCGGCAATATTGTTTTTTCTTCATGGCAAGCACCTTCAGGATGTGCGGCGTGGGAGGGATACAATATTTACAGGGATGGTGTTATGATCAATCAGGAACTCATCGGGACCACACTTTATTCCGATACCATTGATTACGGGGGATCATACCAGTATTATGTTACGGCTGTTTATTATTTTGGCGAATCGGAACCGTCGAACATCGATACTGTAGTTATTCCTTCGGTTCAGGAGATGGCAGAAAATGAATTGCTGATTTTTCCAAATCCTGCCAATGACATTTTATCTCTCCGGTCTGCACATGAAATCCTGAAAGTATGTTTAATGAACCACTCTGGCAAGACTCAATTCGTCAGGAAGAACAATGGCACTCATATTAACCTGGACGTTTCGACACTGGCAACAGGAATTTATTACCTCAAGGTGGAATTCCGGGACACTTGTGCTTTCAGAAAAGTCGTTATCCGGTAAATCCAGTTCCGAAGGCAAACCATAAATCTCAATCGATTGGGACTTTTCCTAATTTTGCCCGATCCCTAAAAAGGCAATGGAATGATATCGGTCAATAATCTGTCGATTCATTTTACGGGTACTGATTTATTCAGCAATGTTTCCTTTCTGATCAATGACCGCGACAGGGTAGGATTAGTTGGCAAGAACGGTTCCGGGAAGACTACCCTTCTGAATATTTTATTCGGTCATTTGAATCCTCACAAAGGTGAAGTCGTGATTCCGGCAGGAACACGTATTGGCTTCTTGCAGCAGGAAATGGACACCCACAGCAACAGGTCTGTTTTTGATGAAGCCATCACAGCATTTTCCGAGATTCTTCAGCTTGAAGAACAAATCAGGCAGCTGACTTTAGAGGTAACCGAAAGAACCGATTATCATACAAAGGAATACAACAAGGTGCTGCATGAATTAACGGAATCGACTGAAAGATTTTCTGTCATCGGCGGATTATCGGTGAAGGGAGAAACAGAAAAAGTGCTGACGGGATTGGGTTTCCGGCGCGGCGATTTTCAGCGACCGGTTTCGGAATTCAGCAGTGGTTGGCAAATGCGGGTCGAACTGGCTAAAATTCTTCTTCAGAAACCCGACATTGTCCTCCTCGATGAACCGACAAACCATCTCGATATTGAGTCGATCCAATGGCTTGAAGAATATCTGGGTGATTATTTCGGAGCTGTAATCCTGGTATCGCACGACCGGGCTTTCCTCGACAACGTAACAAAACGTACAATCGAAATATCGTTCGGACAGATTTATGATTACAAAGCAGGATATTCGGACTTTGTCCGGCTTCGCGAAGAAAGAATCTCTCAACAGGTTTCTGCGTTCAATAACCAGCAAAGGCAAATTCACCAGATCGAAAGATTTATAGAGCGTTTCAGGTACAAAAGCACGAAAGCCCGGCAGGTTCAGTCGAGGATAAAAATGCTTGAAAGAATGGAAGAAATCGAAATAGAAGAGATCGATAAATCTGCTATCCATTTCCGGTT
>Ga0233425_10003050_pt1 | contig 31481 bp, 31 predicted proteins | sample Watercolumn_Towu_2_FD_181712 | JGI IMG/M metagenome (GOLD analysis project Ga0233425, IMG submission 181712) | Freshwater microbial communities from Lake Towuti, South Sulawesi, Indonesia - Watercolumn_Towuti2014_140_MG | ecosystem: Environmental > Aquatic > Freshwater > Lake | place... | reverse complement strand
GCCGTGCCAAGGTCACCGAGGCCGAGGTCCGCGACGGTCAGCTCTTCGTGCAGACCACCGCCGGGGATGTGAAGAGCGAGAAGGTACTGACCCTCGGACCGCGGTTCGGCTCGGAGATGGTCCTCTCCCTCGCGGCCGTGCGCGGGCTCTTGCCCGAGATCGCCACCTACGAGTTCCAGGCGTTCGTGCCGGAGCTGGAGCTGTTAGTCGACTTCGAGGCCGAGTGCGCCGGGCGGGAGACGGTCCAGGCCCGCGGCGCGGATGTGGAGGCGCAGAAGATCATCCTCCGCGCGCGCAGCATCGGGCTCGAGATGCAGTGGTGGATGGATGACCAGGGCGAGATCGCAAAGCAGCAGATGCCGAGCCTGATGAACCTCGTGATCGAGAAGGTCTCGGAGGAGGAGGCGCTTGCCGCGGTCGCCCCGTTCACCATCGCCGATCACATCCCGGTGGCCGAGCGTATGGGAGGCGCCCGAGCGCTGGGTTACGTGCGCCTGCGGGCCGATTCGCCGGGGACGCCGGCCTTCGAGTTGATCCCCGGGAACCACCTGCAGACCGTGAAGCCGCTGGGCCAGACCGATGCCGAGGTCACCGTCCTGGCGGAGACGGAGGAGGGTCTCTCCGGCTACTCGCTGCCATGTACCGACCCGGCCCTCGCCGAGTTCTTGGCGCCGAACTCCATCGTGCAGTCCGACGATCCGGCCATAGTGGCCAAGGCGCGGGAGGTCATCGGCGACGAGACCGACGCCTGGCAGGCGGCCAAGAGGTTGGTGCGGTGGTTGTACTCGAGCATGCGTAAGGTGGACCACGACCCGAGACCGATGACGGCCACCGAGTGTCTGAGTTCGATGGCAGGCGATTGCTCCGAACACGCCACGCTCCTGTGTGCGCTGGCGCGCGCGGTAGGTATCCCGTCTCAGTTCGTGACCGGCGTGGTCTACCTGAACGACGGCTACTACTACCACGCGTGGAATGAGCTGTACGTTGGCCGGTGGGTTGCGGTGGACCCGACTTGGGGCGAGGTGACCTGTAACGCGGGTCACCTGACCCTGGCCTCGGGCTCGCTGACCAGCGAGTCCTTCGCGCAGACGAATCTGCAGTCGGCGCGGGTGATGGGCGTCCTGACTCTGGAGGTCCTGGAGCACCGCAAAGCCCAGGACTGAGCCGGGTGGAGAGGGCAATGGCGATACTCCGGCGGTGGACGGTGGCCTCCCTTGCACTTCTCGTCTGCGTGATGGCCGACGCGCAAAGCATGTCCGGCGTGCCGATGGTGATGGGCACGATCCTCTGGCCGGATCACGACCTGACGAAGGCTCAGGTGCGGTTCTACCGCGACCCACAGATGTCGGACCTCTTCGATGTCTATGCCGCCGGAGGCGGTAACGGCGGCTTCGTGGCGGTCCTGGAACCCGGGCAGTTCTACCTGATGGCGATTGCCGACCTGGACGGAAACGACAAGCTCGATCCCGGCGACGGCATCGGCTACTACGGCGTCGCCCGCTTCGATCCCGCCACCCAGCGGCCCCGGGTCCTGCGAGTGCCGCAGGACGGGCTCGTGCGGGACGTGCAGATCCCGATCACCGCGACCCTCAATGCCGATAGCCAGCCGGTGCCGGTGGAGGGGGAGCCGGCCGAGGTCACGACCCTCCCCTCCGGTCTGCAGGTGCTGGTCAGCGGCACGGTGGCCGAGCGCTTCGACCACGCCGGGCCGGTCTTCGTGGCTCTACTGACGGCCGATCACGGCGCGCCCGTGGCGGTGGCGCGGCTCGAGGCGGGAGAGGCCGACTTCGAGCTTGAGTGCGCTCCGGGGAGCTACCGCCTGCTGGCTTTGGCGGATGTAGCCGAGGATGGGCGCTTCGGGCCCGGGGATCGCCTGGCGGCCTACGGGATCGCGGACTGGGCGGCGGCTCCGACGGAACTCCCCGCGCTGGACCTCGACGGGACCGGCGACGCCCCCGGGTTGACGCTGACGCTCTCCGGCCGCCTGGGCGCCGAGGGCGCCATCACGGACGCCGCGGGCAACGGCTCCGCGCGCCTTGACATGGCGGCGCTGCCGGCGGTGCTCTGCGGCACGCTGCGCCTGCCGACCGAGGGCGCGGCCTCGGCGATGGTGCGCATCTCCGCCGACGCCGGAATGCAGGAGTTGGCGACCGTTGCGGCCGTGGACCCGGACTCCGGGGCCTTCGTCGCGCTGCTTGCGGCCGGGACCTACTACCTGACCGCGCTCATCGACGCCAACGACGACGGGAGCTTTGGCCCGGGCGACCTCGTGGGCTTCCATGGCGTGACGGACCTGAAGGCCGAGGTGCCTCAGCCGATTGCTCTTGGCGCGGCCGCGATCCAGCCGGGGGTCGAGATCACGCCGGCCGGGCAGGTCGCCGAAGACGGCGGTCTGATCCCTATCACCCCGCAACCCAACGCAGAAGGAACACCGCAGCAATGACGAGGGAACTCCGCAGCAAGCGCATCGCCGTCCTGCTCGGCGGCCACTCCGGCGAGCGGGAGGTCTCCCTTCGCAGCGGCGCCGGCGTCCTGGATGCCCTCGCCCGCCTCGGCTATGACGCCGTCGGCGTCGACCCGAACTGTGACCTGCCGGCCCAACTTGCCGAGGCGCACGCCGAGATCGTCTTCAATGCCCTCCACGGAGGGGCGGGGGAGGATGGTACGATCCCCGGGCTGCTGGAGGTGCTCGGGCTCCCGTACACCGGCTGCGGCGTGCTGGCCAGCGCGCTGACCCTGGACAAGGTCCGCACGAAGCAGCTCCTCCAGGCGGCGGGCCTGCCGACCCCGGCGGCCGTCTGGAGCTTCTGCGCCGATGACGCCGAGCGCGTGACGGAGGAGGCCTCGGCGGCGCTTGATCTGCCCTGTGTCGTGAAGCCGGTCTATGAAGGTAGCAGCCTCGGGGTCACGATCCCGCAGACCGAGGCGGTACTCCGCGAAGCCGTCGCCGACGTGCTGCAGCGCTATGGCAACGTGCTGGTCGAGGCCTTCTGCGACGGGGTTGAGCTGACGGTGGGAGTGCTCGGCTGCGGATCGGCGCGGCGCGCTCTGCCGGTGCTGGAACTCGTGCCCCACAACCGGTTCTACGACTACGAGGCCAAGTACACGAAGGGCCTCACCGACCTGATCTGCCCCGCGCGCCTGTCGGAGGAGTCGACCCGCCTCGCCCAAGAGACCGCCCTGCGCGCGCACGACGCCTGCGCCTGCCACGGCCTCAGCCGCGTCGACATGCACCTGGACAGCGGCGGTCGGCTCTGGATCCACGAGATCAACAGCGTGCCGGGTCTGACGGAGACCAGCGACGTGCCCGCGCAGGCCCGGGCCGCCGGGATGTCGTACGAGGACCTCGTCGAGGAGATCCTCGCCAGCGCCCTACCGCGCATGAGTGCTTCCTGAGCCCTGGCTCCTGACCGTTCATCGCCTGACCAGGTGCGGCCGTGGATGAGGTTCGCCGGCGACTACAGGCCTACTACCTCATCGTCTTCGCCGTACTGCTTCAGGGCCTCTCCCCGGTTCTGACCAAGCTCCTCCTCCGGGATGACGGACTGTCCGCGAATACGACCGTCGCCGCGCGCTACCTCATCGCGGTGATCTTCCTCATTCCCTTCGGGCTGCCGTCGGCGGCGAAGGTCGCGCGCGAGGGCAAGCCCCGCCGCCGGGACTGGATCGCCCTGATCTTCGTTGGCGGCTTCGGCTCGGCGATCGGCGCCCTGCTGTTCACGAAGGCCCTCGAGACTTCGCCCGCCGGCGTCGTGAACGCGCTCTCCAAGACCGCCCCGATCTTCGTGGCGTTCATCGCCTACTACACCCTCCGCGAGCGCATCTCGTCGGTCCGCTTCACGCTAGTCTTCGTCATGGTCGCGGCCGACGTGCTGATCGGCCTCGGCGAGTACCAGGCCGCCCCCAGCACCGAGGTGGGCGTGCGGTTGGGCGGCGCCGGGCTCGCGATCCTCGCCGGCGTGAGCCGCGCGCTGGCCGAGATCCTGAGCAAGAACGCGCTGCGGCGCTTCACCCCAACCACCGTGGCCCTCGCCCGCTTCCTGGTGGGCGTCGCGGTTGCCGGGGGAGCGTGCGTGATGAGCGGCCAATGGCGCGAGCTCACGGCGCTCAGCCTGCGCGGCTGGCTCGTCCTCATCGCCCTCGGCGGCGTCTGCACGAGCCTCTCGATGTCGATCTACCTGCGAGGGCTCGCCGAGGCTCAGGCGCACGTCGCCGTCAGTCTGCGGCTGGTCGGGGCCATCGTCACCGTGATCTTCTCCTGGATCATCCTGCAGGAGACGCTGCATCCCCTCCACGTAATGGGCATCGGGATCATGGTGTTTGCCTCCTATCTCATCGTCAACCGGGCCGCGGGCGCCGAGCCCGGCCGTCGGCCGCTGGCCGAGGAGGAGGGGCGCGTCGAGGCGAGCCTGGAGGCCAGCGAGGAGGAGATCGCGCCTCGCACCCCCGCGCGCCTGAGCCTCAAACTGAAGATCGCGACGGTCGTCGTCGTCGTCGTCTTCGTCACCATGTTCGCCTCATCGTACCTCTCTCTGCGGCACACCGAGGCGGTCGTCCGCCAGGAGCTGCGGGTGATGATCGGGCAGATCGCCACGAATGTCGCGCAGCTGCAGCGGCTGCCCAACCCGCCCAGCCGAGAGACGCTGCAGGAGTACGCCGATCGGATCGTGCGGCAGGAAATCCGCGGGCGGGCGTACTCCGTCCGTATCGTATTCCTGGCCATCCTGGACGATAAAGGCCACATCAGCGCCTTCGCCGTGAACCCACGACAGCTGCAACTCGCCGATGAGTCGGGCTCGGCCTACCGCAAGGGCGACATGTCTGCGGCCCAGCGGCTGCTGGACATGGCCGCGCGCGGGGAGCTGGACCGGAAGCATGACCTCCTGACCGCCCGCGCAACGCGCCGCCTGGGCGCTCAGGAGGTTCCGGTGGTGGTGATGGGCAGTCGCCGCAGCCTCGCCCAGCGGCCTCTCGCGGAGGTCCGCAGCCGGGCAGTCTTCCTGACCCTGGTCTTCGTCCTGCTGGGAATCGCGGCCGCGGTGCACTTCGCCGGCACCATTACCGGGCCCCTCGAGCGTCTCGCCCGCAGCATGAGGCGCGTCCAACGCGGCGACTTGGACGTGGGCGTCCTGCCCGAGGGCAACGACGAGATCGAGGATCTGGGCCGCGCGTTCAACGAGATGGTGGACGGCCTGAGGGTCAAGGAGCTCCTCGACCATGCTTTCAGCGCCTATGTGAGCCGACAGGTAACCGATCGGATCATCTCCGAGCGGGAGATGGTGTTCGCGCCCACGCGGCGCAAGGTCACGGTCATGTTCGCCGACATCACGGGCTTCACACCTCTCGCTGAACGCCTCGGCCCGGAGCAGGTTTTCGAGATCCTGAATGAGTACTTCGAGCTGATGATCGAGACCGTCTTCCGGCACGATGGGATGCTCGACAAGTACATGGGCGACTCGATCATGGCGGTCTGGGGCGTCTTCGGGGAGGAGCAGGACGACGGGCTGCGGGCCGTACTGGCCGCGCTAGACATGAAGGAGTCCATCCGCGACCTCAACCGGCGGCGCGTCGCCGAGGGCAAGGAACCCATCGAGACGGGCATCGGGATCAACACCGGGGAGGTCACGGCCGGCAGCCTGGGCGCGATCGGGGGCGACCTGAAGCGGATGGAGTACGCCGTCGTGGGCGATCCCGTGAACCTGGCGCAGCGCATCGAGTCGCACACGGGCACTGCCGGAATCCTCATCAGCGAATCGACTTACCTTGAGGTCGCGGAGCACGTCGTCGCCCGGCCGCTCTCGCCGTTGACGGTCAAGGGCAAGGCGACGCGCGTGCCGGTGTACCTCGTGCTGGGCCTGCGGGGCGGGCAACTGATCTACAGCCGCGAGGAACTGGCAACCTTCGGCCTGCCCGCCGATGAGATCGAGGGATGGCTCGCCCGAAGGACCCTCGGGGGCGAGGAGGAATAGACGCGCCATGAAGCGTGCGCGGCTGAGATGCCGGCCTTGGTCGATCTGCGGTCTGCTGATGGCTCCGGCGAGCCTCCTGTTCCTGGCCGGGTGTCCGCCCGAGGACAACGAGGAGCCCATCAGCGTGGTGGTCAGCGACGGCAATGACGCCTCCGCGTCCCTCAGCCGCGACGAGATCGAGAGGGCGGCGCGTGTCGAGGCGCAGCTGAACTGGTACACCTCCCTGCCCGAGAAGGACGCCAACGCGTTTCTGGAGGCCTTCCGCGCCAAGTACCCCTTCGTGGACGCCCGTCTGCGCCGGTCCAGCACCTTCGACACGATCAGTCAGATCAGCGATGAGATCGACGCGGGCGACGTGCGCGCGGATGTGGTTCACGTCCTGGATGTCGGCGTGTTCATCGAGCTGCGCCGTCGGGGCGAACTCATGCGGTACGCCTCGCCGGAGGGGTCGGCCATCGACGACCGGTTCCGCGAGCCGGGGTACTGGTGGGCGATGCGCTTGGTGGCGATGGGCATGGCCTACAACTCCCAGCGCCTGACGCCCGATCGCGCGCCCAAGACGTGGGAGGACTTGCTGAAGCCCGAGTTCCGGGGCAAGATCGGCTTTAAGGACGCGGCGACGGCGGGTACCGCCTATGCGGAGTACTTCCTCCTGCGGGAGCGGTTCGGGACCCTCTTCTGGGAGCGGATGGCGGCGCAGAAGCCCCGCATCAGCCGCTCCGCCGAGGAGGTGACCGACGGCCTGCTGAACGGGACCATCCTGGTCGCGGGGGAGATGGCCGGGTACGCCATGCTGGGCGCCCGGGAGGACGGCAAGCCGATCGTCGGCGTCTTCCCGAAGGAGGGTGTGCCGTTCATCCCCGGCCCGGTGGCGATTCTCGCCCGGGCGCCGCACCCCAACGCGGCTCGCCTGTTTGTCGACTACGCCCTCTCTCGTGAGGGCCAGACGCTCTTCCGTGACCTGGGCAAGGCCCATTCGGCGCGCAAGGACGTCGGCCCCCTGCGCGGGCAGCCGCCCCTCGACGAGCTGCACCTCCTGACCCCCTCCGGCGGGTGGGAGGAGTACCTGCAGAAGCAGGGGGCTCTCCGCACGGAATTCGAGCAGCTCTTCCGACCAACCAGCGAGTGACCGGCGATCCTTGCCCCCAGGAGGGCGCCATGTACGACACCCCGGAGCCCGAGGTCTTCACTCGGAGCTTCAAGCTCAAGGGGACCCTGGTCACGGGCGGCCTGACCCTCGCCCTGTTCGTGTTGCCCTTCTTCGGGGGCATGGGCGTGGCGGCCTTGCTGGGCAAGTACGTCGGCGACACGGCGGGGGCCATCGCCGTGTTCGGGGCGATCGGCTTGTCGCTCCTCGGCACGCTCCTGGCGTACCAGTACGTCTTCCTCTGGGGCAACGCGGGACTGCGGCAGGGCCTGGCGGCGGCCCTGGAGCGCCGCACGGGCCACAATCCGGACGACGGCCGCGCCTATTTCGTGGGCTGGGCCCCGGGCCGGAGCGTGAACCCCAAGGACATGGAGACCGACCACGATGTGGGCTTCCTCGCCATGACTCCGGAGCGCATCGTGTTCCTGGGCGACACCGTGCACTTCGAACTCCTGCGGTCGCAGGTCCTGTCGGTCACCTCGAGCATGCAAGGCATCCCGCTGCTCTTCGATTTCGGCTATCGCATCACCGTTGAATGGTTGGATGACTACGGCGGAGCGAACGCCTTCACCCTGGAGCGTCGGGAGGGCGGCAGCCGCACCCAGGTTCGGCGCGGTACGCGCCACCTTGCCGAAGCCCTCCGGCAGTGGCAGCAGACCGGCATCGTCGGCCCCGTACCGGATCGGTCCGCCAACCCTTGACAAGGCCTTGCCCCGCCCGTATACTCTGACCCGTCGTCCGCGAGGGCCGCTGAGATGTGCCGGCAGAGGCGGTCGTTTCCGTCACGCCCCGAGGGGTATGGCACTTGATCCCGTCGGCGTTCCGGGATGGCAGCCGGCGGCGAGTCGGAGCGCGGTCGGATGCGCTACAAGATCCTGGCACAACTGAAGAAGCCACACGAGCGCGTCCTGTGCGAGATCGCGCATACGGCCCCCGACGGGACCGGCGTCGATCTGCACGGCGACGTTGTCGGCCGGGTCGAGCTGACCAACTCGGGCAAGGTGATCGTGGCGCGGGGGAACGTGGCGGGCGCCGGAACGCTCTCCTGCGCGCGTTGCCTGAAGCGGTTCCCGTGGACCTTCGAGGTCGAGTTCACGGAGAACTGCGCGCTGCGCCAGATCGACGATCCGGCCGTCTACGGGACGGCCGAGGATGAGGAGGACCTCGTCCCGATCGCCGACGAGGACTGGATCGACCTGAGCGAGCTGGTCCGCCAGCTCATCACGCTGGAGGTCCCGCTGCAGCCGCTGTGCGATCCCGAGTGTCGGGGCCTGTGCCCCCGCTGTGGCGCGGCCCTCGACACGGAGGCGTGCCGCTGCGGCGGCGACGCGTTCGACCCACGCTGGAGCAAGCTCAAGGAACTGCTGGGGGACTAGACGAGGCGGGCGTTCCGGCCTCCGTCGGCCCGGTGGAAGAAGGAACGGATCATGGCGCTACCGAAGAGACGACACTCCCACGCTCGCACCTGTCAGAAGCGCGCCCATCTGGCGCTGTCCGTTCCGCGCTACGTGCTTTGCGCGAAGTGCGAAGCGCCCGTCATGCCGCACAACATCTGCCGGAAGTGCGGCTCCTACGAGGGCCGGCAGGTCCTGAAGATCCGCGAGCGCAAGGGCAAGAAGGCCGAGCGGGGGCGTTAGCCGCCGGCGGCCGGCGTGGCGGCGGCCGCGAAGGGCGTCATGCATGAGAATAGCCGTGGATGCGATGGGCGGCGATCGGGCCCCGGAAGAGGTTGTCGCGGGGGCCCTCCAGTCCCTCGAGACGCCCGGCCACGACCTGGTTCTGGTCGGGCAGCCCGAGGCGCTCCGCCGCTGCATGGAGGGCCGCAAGTACCCGCCTGAGCGGGTGGAGGTCCGGCCCGCCGACGGCGTCATCGGGATGGGGGAGTCGCCCTCCGCCTCCCTGAAGCGCCGGGACACGTCGATCGCGCTTGCCGTGCAGCTCGTGCGCGACGGAGAAGCCGAGGCAGTGGTCTCAGCGGGGAACAGCGGCGCCTTCATGGCCCACGCGACCCTGCGGCTGGCGACCATCGAGGGCGTCGAGCGGCCGGCCATCGCCATCGTCGTGCCGGCTCTGCCCGGACCGCGCGTCCTGCTCGACGCAGGCGCCAATGCCAGCTGCAAGCCCGAACACCTGGTGCAGTTCGCCCAGATGGGCGCCGTATACGCTCGCGACGTCCTCCGCATCCGCAACCCGCGGGTGGCGTTGATGAGCATCGGCGAGGAGGCGTCGAAGGGTAGCGGACTGACCAAGGCTGCCCATCGGCTGCTCTCGGAGCTGCGGGATGAGCTGAACTTCGTCGGGAACGTGGAGGGCGACACGGTCTTCGCGGATGTCGCGGATGTGATCGTGTGTGACGGTTTCACGGGGAATGTGTTCCTGAAGACGGCCGAGGGTACGGCCCAGGCGATGGTGGACGGGCTGCGTGCCGCGCTCACCAGCAGCCTACGCGCCCGAATCGGGGCCTTTCTGGTCCGGGGGGCGCTTACGCGCTTCCGGCAGCTCTTCGACTATGCCACCTACGGGGGCGCCCTCCTCCTGGGCGTGAACGGCATCTGCATCGTCGGGCACGGCCGCTCCGACGCCCGGGCCATCAAGGCGGCGGTCTCGGTGGCCCGGCAGGCGGTGCAGACCCGGGTCGTCGAGGAGATCGCGGCCTCGTGCCGCGCGCTCCAGGCGGCCCCCGTGCTGCCTGCCGCCGACGCGATCGAGGCCGACGCGTCCACCGTCGGCGGCTAGCCCGGGCGGGTCTCGGCGCCCGCCGACTCGCGAACCCGTCGCCGGCCTGTTCATTCCGCTCCCCACGCCTTCGGCGGAGACTCCGGTCTCCGCCGCACCGCAAGGGGAGCTTGTTTGCCAGCCGGCGGCTGACACGGTGAAGCGTGTTGAAGACAGGAAACTCCGCGAGGGTGCTGGGCCTCGGCTCGTACCTTCCCGAGCGGGTCCTCACCAATGCTGAGTTGGCGGCGCGCCCGGAGCTGGACACCAGCGACGAGTGGATCGTCCGCCGCACCGGCATCCGGGAGCGTCACCTCGCGGCGGAAGACGAGGCTACTTCGGACCTCGCCACGCGGGCGGCGGAGGTCTGCCTCGCCGACGCCGCCGTGACGTCCGATGAGCTCGACCTGATCATCGTCGCAACGGTCACGCCGGACATGTTCTTCCCGGTTACGGCGTGCCTCGTGCAGGAGCGCCTGGGCGCGACCCGCGCGGCCGGGTTCGACCTGCTGCTCGGCTGTACCGGGTTCGTCTCGGCGCTGGCGACCGGAGCGCAGTTCATCGAGTCCGGCCGTCTGCAGCGCGTCCTGGTGGTCGGCGCCGACACGCTCTCGCGCATCACCGACTGGACGGACCGGAGCACATGCGTCCTCTTCGGCGATGGGGCCGGGGCTGTGCTCCTGGGGCCGGGGCAGCCCGGCGAAGGCCTTCTGTCCTTCGCGATGTCGAACAACGGGACGGCCGCCGACCTGATCACGCTCCCGGCCGGCGGATCGCGGCTCCGGGTGACCGCCGAGACCGCCGCCGCGCACCTTGATTGCATCAAGATGGAGGGCCGGGAGCTCTTCCGGCTGGCCGTCGAAGGGATTCCTGTGGCGGCACAGGAAGCCCTGCGCGGGGCGGGCGTCGGCCCCGACGACATCGACCTGATCGTCATGCACCAGGCCAACACGCGCATCATCGAGGCCGCCGCGGAGCGGCTCGGATTCCCGCCGGAGAAGGTCGCCGTCACCATCGGCGGGCACGGAAACACCTCCGCCGCATCAATGCCCTTGGCCCTCGATGAGCTCCGCCGACAGGGCCGCCTTGTCCCCGGAAACACGATCCTGCTTGTCGGGTTTGGGGCCGGGTTCGCCCTGGCCGCCGCCGTGCTGCGATGGTAACCTGACGACACCCTTGGGCCGACGCCACGCGTCCGCCTACCCGAAGGGAGCGATGGCTGTGGACTTCGCATTCACCGAGGACCAGCAGGACATCTTCGCCGCCGTCAAGGAGTTCTGTGACGAGGAGCTGGCGCCGAAGGCCAAGGAGACGGACGAGAGCGGCGAGTTCCCCTGGGAGAACGTCAAGAAGGTCGCCGGCATGGACCTCATGGGCATCCCGGTGCCCGAGGAATACGGCGGAATGGGCATGGACTTCCTGACTTGGGCCGTCGCCGCCGAGTACCTCAGCACCGCTTGCACCACGACCGGGGCCGTTTTCGGGGCGCACATGCTCGCCATGTACCCGATCATGGCCTACGGGACTGACGAGCAGAAGGCCAAGTACCTGACGCCCTTGGCCACGGGCGAGAAGATCGGCGGCTTTGGGCTCACCGAGCCGAACGCGGGCTCCGACCAGAGCACCATCGGCACCAAGGCCGAGAGGGACGGCGACGAGTACGTCCTCAATGGCACCAAGATCTTCATCACCAACGGCGGCGACGCCGAGATCTATGTCGTCATCGCCACCATCAACCCGCGTCTGGGCACCCGCGGGCTGACCGCCTTCATCGTCGAGAAGGGCACCCCCGGCTTCGAGTTCGGCAAGAACGAGAAGAAGATGGGCTACAAGTCCCTCTCCAACCGCGAGCTCATCTTCGACAACTGCCGCGTCCCCGCCGAGAACATGCTCCTCACGGAGAAGCGCGGCTTCCGCGTGGCGATGGGCACCCTGGGCGTCGGGCGGATCGGCATGGCCATCGGCGCGGTCGGACTGGCGCAGGCGGCCCTGGACGCCGCGGTGCCCTACGCCAAGACCCGCGTGCAGTACGGCCAGACCATCGACAACTTCCAGGCCATCCAGTTCATGATCGCCGACATGGCCACCGAGATTCAGGGCGCGCGCCTGCTGTCGTACCAGGCCGCCTGGATGAAAGACCAGGGCCTCGAATTCGAGAAGGTCGCGGCGATGGCCAAGCTCTACTCCTCCGAGGTCTGCAGCCGGGTGACCAGCAAGGCAGTGCAGATCCACGGCGGCTATGGCTATACCGCGGAGTTCCCGGTGGAGCGGTACTTCCGGGAGGCCAAGCTCTTTGAGATCGTCGAGGGCACCTCGGAGATCCAGCGTCTCGTCATCGCCAACCGCGTCCTCAAGGAGTACACCGAGAAGCGGTAGGCCCCGCCGGCCGCCACTTGACCGAGGCAACCATGAACATCATCGTCCTGATGAAGCAGGTTCCGGATACGACCGAAGTCCGGATCGATCCGGTCACGAACACGCTCGTCCGCGAGGGCGTACCGTCGATCATCAACCCCTTCGACGAGAACGCCATCGAGGCGGGCATTGAGCTGGTCGAGCAGCACGGCGGCAAGTGCACCGCGCTGACAATGGGCCCGCCGCAGGCCGAGGAGGCCCTCCGCCGCGCGCTGGCAATGGGGGTCGACGAGGCCATCCTCGTGTGCGGCCGCGAGTTCGCCGGGGCCGACACCTGGGCCACCTCGTACACGCTAGCCCAGGCCGTGAAGAAGATCGGCGAGTACGACCTCCTCATCTGCGGGAAGCAGACCTTCGAGGGCGACACCGCCCAGGTCGGTCCGGGTGTTGCCGAGCAGCTCGGGATCCCCCAGGCTACGTACGCCATCGAGGTCGCCATCGACGGTCGCAAGATGCAGGTGAAGCGGGTCCTGGAGGATCGCTACGAGACCCTCGAGATCCGTCTGCCGGCCCTCATCTCCGTGGTGAAGCAGATCAACGAGCCGCGGCATCCGCGGCTGAAGAACGTGATGGCCGCCAAGAAGAAGCCCATCACCGTCTGGGGCGTCGCCGACCTGGATGTGAAGCCCAACCTCATTGGCCTCGCCGGCAGCCCCACAGGGGTTGTCCGCATCTTCGCCCCTGAGCGCACCCACAAGGGCGAGATCCTCGAGGGGGAGACGCCCGTCGTCGTCGACAAGCTCGTCGAGAAGCTGCGCCAGCTCGAAGTCGTCTGAATAGGGACTGACGCCGGAACTCGCCGGCACAGAGTTCCGGTGTCTGTCACCGAAGTTCAGCCCTGGCTCCGGAGAGACCAGCACACATGGCTATCGTCACCGACGCCTCCAAGTGCACGGGCTGTATGCTCTGTGCACGGGCTTGCCCCTACGAGGGGATCGTGGTCGAGGACAAGGTCCCCAGTCTGACCGAGACGTGCACCTACTGCGGCGCGTGCGTCAGCGCGTGCAAGTTCGAGGCCCTCCGCCAGGAGCGCCCGCCCAAGGAGGACACCGACACCTCCGCCTACCGCGGGCTGTGGGTGGTCGCGGAGCACGACGACAACCGTCTGGCGCACGTGACCCGGGAGCTCCTCGGTGAGGCTCAGCGGCTCACCGCCGACCTCGCCGAGCCGGTCACGCTCGTGCTGATCGGCCACGGGGTCGAGGACCTGATCGCCCCGGCCGCCGCCGCGGGCGCCGACCGCGTCCTGCTGGTTCAGCATGAGGTGCTGAAGGACTATCGCACCGGCCCCTACACCGATGTGCTGTGCGGCCTCGTCGAGGCCCGCAAGCCCGAGATCGTGCTCTTTGGCGCGACCGCCCAGGGCCGCGACTTCGCCCCGCGCTGCGCGAGCCGCCTCGTGGCCGGGCTCACCGCCGACTGCACCCAGCTCGGGATCGATGTCGACCGTCGGCTGCTGGTTCAGACACGCCCGGCCTTCGGCGGGAACATCATGGCGACGATCCTCACCGAGCACTCCCGCCCGCAGATGGCCACGGTGCGACCGAAGGTCATGCGGCCGATCCCGCCACGCGAGGGCGTCACTCCCGAGATCGACGAGGTCGTCGTCCACCTGGACGAGCGCGCGGTGGCCACGAAGATCCTGGAGGTCGCGCGGCAGGAGCGGCACCATGTGAACCTCGCCGACGCGGAGATCATCGTCTCGGGCGGGCGCGGCCTCAAGAAGCCCGAGAACTTCGACATGATCTTCGATCTGGCCGACGCGCTGGGGGCCGCCGTCGGGGCTTCGCGTGCCACGGTCGACGCCGGCTGGATTCCCGCCTACCACCAGGTCGGCCAGACGGGCACGACCGTGCAGCCCAAGATCTACGTCGCGTGCGGTATCTCGGGGGCCATCCAGCATCTGGCTGGGATGCAGACCTCCGAGGTGATTATCGCCATCAACGACGATGCAGATGCGCCGATCTTCAAGGTCGCGACCTACGGCATCGTCGGTGACCTCTTCGAGGTCATCCCTGCACTCACCGAAGCCATCCGGCGTCAGCAGTAGCGGCGCGGTCCGCGGCGGGAGGGTACAGCCCGTGTCGGTGACGGCGTTGGTCTTCCCCGGACAGGGCTCACACTTCGTCGGGATGGGCCATGACCTCCATGAGGCCGGCGGCCCTGCCCGCGCTGTGTTCGAGCAGGCCGATGCCGTGCTCGGCTTCTCCCTGACCTCCCTGATGTTCGAGGGACCGGACGACGAGCTCACCGCCACTCAGAACCAGCAACCGGCCATTCTGACCCACAGCGCCGCCTGCTTGGCCCTGCTGGACGGGAAGGGGATAGAGCCGGCGTTTGTCGCGGGGCATAGCCTGGGCGAGTACTCCGCGCTGCTCGCCGCGGGCTGCCTGAGCTTCGGGGCCGCGCTGCGGTTGGTTCGTCGCCGGGGAGAGCTGATGGCCGCTGCAGGCGGCGGCGCCATGGCCGCCGTCCTCGGGCCCGCGGCCCAGGAGATCGAGGAGGTGTGCGCGGCGGCGCGGGAGGTCGGCTTCGTCGGCATCGCGAACCTCAACTGCCCGGGTCAGACGGTCATCACCGGGGAGCCCGCGGCGGTTGAGGAAGCCTCGCGGCGGCTCAAGGAGGGCGGCGCCAAACGCATCGTCCCCCTGCGTGTGTCGGGGGCCTTCCATTCGCGCCTGATGCAGCCAGCCGCCGAGGAGCTGCGGCAGGCGCTGGCAGCGGCGTCATTCGTTGATGCGCGGGTGCCGCTGGTCAGCAACACCGACGGACTTGCGCGCACGGGGGCCGAGGACATCCGTCAGGCCCTGGCGCTGCAGATGACGATGCCGGTGCTCTGGGACCTGAGCGTTCGCCGCATGGCCGCCGAGGCAGTAGCTCGCTTCATCGAGGTCGGTCCGGGCAAGGTCGTCGGCGGCCTGATCCGGCGCATAGTGCCGGACGTCGAGACCCTCGCCGCCGGTACCGTCGACGAGATCGCGGCCCTGTAGATCGGGGCTCGGGTCCTGACCTTCGGAGGTGTCTGATGCTGGAAGGCAAGGTAGCCATCGTCACCGGAGCCGGCGGCGGCATCGGCAGCGCGATCGCGCGGCGTCTCGCGGGGTCTGGGGCGAGCATCGTGGTGAACGACCTCGACGGCCCGGCCGCCGAGTCCGTCGTCGCGGAGCTGGAGGCTCAGGGCGCGCACGCCATGGCGAGCATCGGCAGCGTCGCCGATCTGGCAGCGATGGAGGGGACGGTGACGGCCGCCATCGAGCGGTTCGGCAGCGTCGACATCATGGTCAACAACGCGGGGATCACCCGCGACGCTTTGCTGATGCGGATGACCGAGGAGCAGTGGGACCTGGTGATCTCGGTGCACCTGCGCGGCGCCTTCTGCTGCACGAAGGCCGTCACCCGCCCGATGCTGAAGCAGCGGTATGGCCGCATCATCAACATCGCCTCGGTCGTCGGGGTGATGGGCAGCCCCGGGCAGGCGAACTACTCGGCGGCGAAGGGCGGCATCATCGCCCTCACGAAGACCACCGCGCGCGAGCTGGCGGGGCGCAACGTCACCTGCAACGCCGTCGCGCCCGGGTTCATCGAGACGAAGATGACCCAGGCGCTCGGTCCGGAGGTGCGGGCGGAGTACCTCTCCCGCGTGCCGCTGGGGCGCGCCGGTCTGCCCGAGGACGTCGCCAATGTCGTCCACTTCCTGGCCTCGCCCGACGCCGACTACGTCACCGGTCAGGTGATCAACGTCTGCGGCGGGATGGTCATGTAGCACGGGGCCCGCAAGGCCTCGCCCAAAGACCGCACACCCTCGCGGACCCCGTTCCGCACACAGCAATGGAGGAGACAGGACATGGCGCTCTTCGAGCAAGTGAAGGAGATCATCGTTCAGGAGCTGTCGGTGGCGGAGGAGAAGGTCAAGGAGTCGTCCACCTTCGAGAGCGATCTGCGAGCCGATTCCCTCGACGTCGTCGAGCTCGTGATGGAGCTCGAGGAGAAGTTCGAGATCGAGATCCCCGAAGAGGACTTCGAGGAGATCAAGACGGTCGGCGATCTCGTCCGCTACATCGAGGGCAAGCTGGGCGACCGCGAGGGGTAGCCGCGATAGGGCGCGGAACGGGAAGGAGGGGCGACGATGGCGGTAGCCGAGGAAGTGAAGGCCGTGATCGCTGAGCAGCTCTCCGTCTCGGCCGAGAGCGTGAAGGACGCGGCGACCTTCGAGTCCGACCTGAAGGCCGACTCCCTCACCGTGGTCGAGTTGGTCATGGCCCTCGAGGAGCAGTTCGGCATTGACATCCCTGAAGAGGACCTCGACGGCCTGAAGACCGTTGGGGACCTCGTAACCTACATTGAGGGCGCCGTCACGCCGTCGTAGCCGGCCGACACGCCGGCGACTGCGCGTGCGTTCGGGCTCCACAACACCCCCCGTCGGGCTCGGCTGCAGCTGAGTTCGACGGGGATCGTTTCCTTCGCCTGCCGGAGGAGGATCATGCGACGCCGAGTTGTGGTCACCGGGATCGGGAGCGTCTCGCCCTTTGGGCTGGGGCTCGAGCCGCTGTGGGACGCCGTGCTGGAGGGCCGGTCGGGCATGGTCCCGATCACCAGCTTCGACGTGTCGGAGTACCCCACGCGCTTCGCCGCGGAGATCCGGGACTTCGACGCCGAGCAGCTCATGGACCCCAAGCAGGCCAAGCGCAGCGACCGCTGCACGCAGTTCGCGGTCGTCGCCAGCGACCTTGCGCTGCGGGACTCGGGCTTCTCGATCACCCCCGACAACGCGGACCGCGTGGGGGTTCTGATTGGCTCCGGGATTGGGGGCATGCACACCTGGGAGGAGCAGTTCGAGCGCCTCCTCACCCGCGGGCCAATGAAGATCTCCCCCTTCTTCGTCCCTATGATGATCATCAACATGAGCTCCGGGATGGTCTCGATGATCACCGGGGCGAAGGGGCCGAACACCGCTGTCGTGACTGCCTGCGCCAGCGGCACCCACGCCTTGGGCGACGCGACGGAGATCATCCGTCGCGGCGCCGCCGATGTGATGATCGCCGGTGGCTCTGAGGCGGCCATCGTCCGTTGCGCGCTGGCCGGCTTCTGCCGCGCCGGCGCCTTGTCGCGCCGCAACGACGACCCCACCCGCGCCTGCAAGCCATACGACATCGACCGCGATGGCTTCGTGATGGGCGAGGGCGCGACGGTGATGATCCTCGAGGCGGCGGAGGCCGCCGTCGCTCGCGGGGCCCACATCTATGGTGAGATCGCGGGCTACGGCATGAGCGGCGATGCCCACCACATGACCGACCCCGATCCGGAGGGCCTCGGGCCGATGCGCGCCATGCGCGCTGCGCTGGCCGACGCGGGGGAGGACTTGCAGGCCGTGGGCTACATCAACGCGCACGCGCCCGGTACCCAGGCGGGCGACGACATCGAAGCCAAGGCCATCCGTCTCCTGTTCGGCGACCAGGCGGACGTCACGCCCGTCAGCTCGACCAAGCCGGTTCACGGCCATCAGCTTGGGGCGACCGGCGCGACCGAGCTGGCGGTGTGCTTGAGGACCCTCGAGACCGGTCTGATCCCCGCCTCCCTCAACTCAGTCAACATCGACCCCGCTTGCCGCGTGAATGTCGTCCAAGGCGAGCCTCTCGCGGCGGACGTGCGGGTGGCGATGTCCAACTCCTTCGGCTTTGGCGGGCACAACGCCGTGCTCGTGGCCCGGCGCTTCGAACAGGCCTGACGTGGGTACGAACGACGTCGCCGAACCGGACGCGCTTCTCCAGTTCTGTCGTCGTCTTGGCGTGGCGGATGCCGATCCCGCGCTGATGGCCCTGGCGCTGCGGCACACCTCCCACGTTCGGGAGGCCGGCCTGTCCGACGCCCACTCCAACGAACGCCTCGAGTTCCTCGGCGACGCGGTCCTCGACCTTGTCCTCGCTGACCACCTCTTCTCCCTGGACTCGGAGCTCTCCGAAGGCGAGCTGACGCGGCTGAAGAGCACGTTGGCCCAGGAGGCGGCGCTGGCCGGGGTAGGGCGTCGCATGGGCCTCGGGGCCCACCTCAGCCTGGGTCGCGGGGAGGAGGACTCGGGGGGCCGCGAGCGCTCGTCGATCATCGCAGACGCCGTGGAGGCGCTCATTGCAGCCGTATACCTCTCCGGCGGTCTGGAATCGGCCCGCGAGTTCATCCTCACCCACTTCTCCGACGAGATCGACACCGCTCTCCACTCCGGGCCGGCCATCGACCCCAAGACCGCTCTCCAGGAGCTGATCCAGGAGCGCACCAAGCAGCTGCCGCAGTACCACACGAAGCCCCTCCCCGGCCCTCCCCACGAGCCGCGCTTCCAGGCGGAGTGCCGGTTCGCGGGCGCGGTCATCGGCAGCGGCGTCGGCCGCAGCAAGCGGGAGGCTGAGAAGGCCGCTGCCCGCAGCGCCCTCGCCGACCCCGACGCCGTCTACGCCGCCGTCGTTCGCGCCAACGGCCTCCCCAAGTGACCTGTTCCGACACCGTGCAGGTCCATCCGCCCGTGCAGGCGAAGACCAGTTTGAACTCGCGTGGCAACTTCGTTGCTGCGCGCCGAGCGATGTCTCACGCCAACGGGGGAACCGACCCATGAGCGACCTGCGAGACCGCATCCGGGGGGATGAGAACTCGTTCCAGCGTATGCTGGACTGGATCCCCGGCTTCAAGGGGTACCGCGAGCAGGAGTTGCGCCGCGACGCCGACCGCTTGGTGCGCGAGCACCTGGTGGACCTGATGGCCGGGGTGCACACCAAGGTGCGGCGCGCGACGGCCGACTTCGCCAAGGGCGCGAAGCTGAAGCACCTGGGAGCCCTCGACTCGGTCGGCAAGCGGATCGAGAAGCTGACCGACATGATCCGGCACGCCGACACGGGCTACACCGGCTGGTTCGCCGCCGTGAAGGTGAAGGAAGACGACCTGGACCGGCTATACGACTACGATGTGGCCTTGAAGCAGTTCATCGCCGACCTCGACGCCTCTGTCACGGAGGCCGTCGCCTTGCCCGACGACGAACTGCCGGGCGGCCTGGACAAGGTCGCCGGAGCGCTGGACGAGCTGGAGCACATGATCGAGGGTCGCGAGCAGGTCGCAATGGACCTCGTGCCCTGAGCGGGCGCCACGGACGGGAGCGGGATGACTCAACCGTTTGCCCTCAAGCCAGGGGACGTGGTCGGCTATCAGGTTGACGACTACGTCGTGGAGAGCCGGACGGCCTACACTAGCCCCCGGCTCTCGTGGACGGAGTGGATGCTGAACGCCGGCGACGCCGACGCGCGCGTGGCGGTCGCCCTCATTGGACCGCAGGTCTATGTCGGTCGCCCCTGCTTCGTGGAGGGCCGGTTTGGCGACCCGACGGTGCGGGTCGGCGGCGCGGCGTTCGATCTGACCACCGGCGGGCGCGTCGATGCCTCGTTGCTGTATGACACCGGAGCCACGCGCTTCGACCGGGCGGAGTTCTGGCACTACCGCGGTCCTGGGGGCCGCCTCCTGGCGGCGCGGCGCGGGCATCTTGGCGAATGGGCTTTCGACCTGGAGCCGGTCGACCCGGCCATGCTGGAAGTGTATGGTGCGTGAGGGATAAGGCGATGCGTGGACGAGGCTGGGTAGTCGGGGCTGTGATCCTGTGGTCGGGCGCCCTCGCGGCCCAGTCGCCGGCGCCGCGCGGCCCGGTGCTGGTGCTGACGGTGGACGGTGACGTGAACCCGGTGCTGGTCGAGTACGTCCAGCGGGGCCTGCGGGAAGGCCTGGAGCGGCGGGCCGAGCTTGTGCTGGTCCGCCTGGACACCCCGGGGGGTCAGCTGGAGAGCACGCGCGACATCGCTCGCAGCTTCCTCGCCTCGGAGGTGCCGGTCGCCGTCTACGTCTGGCCCCCCGGCGGACAGGCGGGCTCGGCGGGGACCTTCATCACCCTCGGCGCGCATGTAGCGGCGATGGCGCCCTCCACGAACATCGGGGCTGCACACCCCATCCTCGCGGGGGGCATGCCGGGCGAGGAGTCGCCCGACAGCGACCAGCTGAAGACGCTGACCGACAAGGCCACCAACGACGCGTTGGCCCTGATCCGCAATCTCGCCCGACGGAACGGGCGGAACGTCGAATGGGCTCAGAGGGCGGTCACCGAGAGCGTCTCGGCGACGGCCGACGAGGCTCTCAGGCTGGGCGCGATCGACCTCGTTGCCGCCGACTTGTCCGACATCCTCCGGCAGGCCGACGGCCGTCGGGTGACGGTGCGGTCCGGCGAGAAGACGCTGCGCACGGCCTCCGCCGCCATCGAGTTCCTGCCGATGACCTGGCGGGAGACGCTGCTCTTCCAGCTCGCCAACCCGAACGTCGCCTACATCCTGATGCTCCTCGGCATCTACGGGCTGATCCTCGAGCTGAAGACCGGCGGCTTCAGCGGGGCGGGCGTCCTGGGCGCGATCTGCCTCATCCTGGCCCTCTACTCGTTGTCCGTGCTGCCGGTCAACTTCGCCGGCCTGGCCCTGATCGTCGTGGGCATCGGCTTCCTGATCGCGGAGCTCTTCGCGCCCACGCACGGCCTGCTGACGGCCGGGGGCATCGCGGCCTTCGTGGTCGGGTCACTGATTCTCATTGACGAGCCGAACCTGCACATCTCCCGTCCGCTGATCGCGGCGGTGGCGCTCTCGCTGATTGGCTTCTTCGTCTTCGCGCTGGGGGCGATTGTGAAGGGCCAGCGTCGGAAGGTCGTAACGGGCGCCCAGGGCATGATCGGTCGCGTGGCCGAGGTGCGCGCCCCGCTGCAGCCCGAGGGCATGGTCTACGTCGACGGGGCCCTCTGGACGGCCGAGTCGGCTGAGGGCCCGGTTGAGAAGGGCGAGCAGGTCGAAGTCCTCGAGGTGAGCGGCCTTCGCCTCCGCGTGAAGCGGGCGGAGCGGCCGCCCTCCTGATCCCTGCGAAGCGGCCGCCGCCGCTTCGGGAAAGCTGGGCCAGCTATGCAAGGTCTGATCGTGTTTTTCGGCGTCGTGTGCGCCTTCGTGTTCCTCTTCCTGCTCAGCGGGCTACGCATCGTCAATGAGTACGAACGAGGGGTGGTGTTCCGGTTGGGGCGCCTCATGGGCGCCCGGGGTCCGGGTCTGTTCTACGTCATCCCCATCATCGAGCGCATGGTGAAGATGGACCTGCGTGTCGTCGCGCTCGACGTGCCGAAGCAGGAGGTCATCACACGCGACAACGTCACGGTCCGGGTGAACGCCGTCTGCTACTTCCGCGTCTTCGACCCCAACAATGCGGTCGTGCAGGTCCAACACTACTGGATCGCGACCTCGCAGATGGCCCAGACCACCCTGCGCAGCGTCCTGGGCGAGTGCGACCTGGACCATCTGCTCTCCGAGCGGGAGACCATCAACCAACGTCTGCAGCAGATCATCGACGAGGCCACCGACCCCTGGGGGGTGAAGGTGACTGCCGTCGAGGTGAAGGACGTCGAGCTTCCGCCCGAAATGCAGCGGGCCATCGCCCGCCAGGCGGAGGCCGAACGCGAGCGCCGGGCGAAAGTCATCGCGGCCGAGGGCGAGTTCCAGGCCTCTCAGCGTCTGGCCGACGCTGCCCGCATTGTGGGTGCAGCGCCCCCGGCGTTGCAGCTGCGCTTCCTCCAGACCTTGGCCGAGATCGCGACCGAGAACAACTCGACCACCATCTTCCCCGTGCCCATCGACCTCTTCGAGGCCTTCCTGAAGAGGGGGGCGGGGGAGACGCCGCCTGCGCCGCCGGCGGAGTAGCCGCCGACCGGGGATCCACCGACCGCCACCAACGGAGGCTGCAACATGGACGCTCTTGACGTTATCGAGTGGCAGGACGTGACCGGCCAGGAGATCGCGCACCGCTGGCCGCCTCACGGACCGGGCAACATCCGCTTGGGCGCCCAGCTGACCGTGCGCGAGAGCCAAGCCGCCGTCTTCTTCCGTGACGGCCAAGCGTTGGACACGTTCAGCGCCGGGCGCCACACGCTGGAGACGCTCAACCTGCCGCTGCTCCAGAAGCTCATCAACATCCCGTTCGGCGGGACGACGCCCTTTCAGGCCGAAGTCTACTTCGTCAACCTCCGGACCATGACCGACCTGAAATGGGGTACGCGCTCGCCGATCCTCTTCCGTGACAAGGAGCTGGCGATGGTCCAGCTCCGCGCCTACGGCATGTTCACCTGTCGCGTCGCCGACCCGCAGCTCTTCGTTAACAAGGTCGTCGGCACCGAGGGTCGCTACGATGTGGACGCCATCGAGGCGTGGATGCGCTCCTTCATCGTGGCCCGGTTCAACGACACGCTCGGGGACGTGTTGGAGACGATCCTCGACCTGGGCCGCGTGTACGATGAGATCGGCATCGCCTGTCGGGAGCGCTGCCGCGAGGACTTCGACAAGTTTGGCATCGAGCTGCTCGACCTCCTCGTCGAGGCGATCACGCCCCCCGAGGAAGTCCAGACGATGATCAACGAGCGGACCTCGATGGAAGCCGTCGGCGACATGGGCAAGTTTACCCAGTACCGCACGGCCCAGGCCATCGGGGACATGGCCAAGGCCGGCGGCGGCGCGGGCGGCATGGAGGTCGGCGCCGGTCTGGGCGCGGGCATCGGCCTCGGCCAGGCGATGGCCGGCGCGATGGCCCAGGCTCAGCAGCAGGCCCAGCAGCCCGCCGCGGCTGCGGCCGCTACCGTTCCCTGCCCCAAGTGCGGGGTCGCCATGCCCGTCGGCGCGAAATTCTGCCCCGGCTGCGGCGAGAAGATCGAGGCCGGGGGGCACTGCACCGAGTGTGGCGCCGCGATCCCGGCCGGCGCGAAGTTCTGCCCCGGTTGCGGACAGAAGGTCGGGGGATAGGAGGCGCCATGCCTCGCGAGCCCATCCACTACACCGAGTACTTCCCCGAGGTCTGCAGGGTCCTCGGGGACTGGGGCGCGCTGGTGGTCTCGCTCGACGCCGCCGGCAAGCCCAACCCGATGACGATCGGCTGGGGCACGCTGGGGATCGTGTGGGGCCGGCCGATGTGGTCGGTCCTCATCCGCCCCTCGCGGTACACTTACGGCTGTTTCGAGGCGACGGGCGACTTCACCGTGTGCGTGCCGCCGGCGGCCCTGGACGAGGTCGCGATGTTCTGCGGCACGGTGTCCGGCCGCGACCGCGACAAGATGGCCGAGCAGGGCTTGACCGTGGAGCCCAGCGAGACGATCCGCTCACCCGGGATTGCCGAGTGCCCGATCATCTACGAGTGCCGGATCGTGCAGAAGACGGACGTTGTGCCGGACGCCTTCGATCCGAAGATCGTGCAGCAGTGCTACCCGCAGGGCGACTTCCACCGCGTCTACTTCGGCGAAGTGCTCCGGACGACGGCCGACCGCGAGGCGGCGAAGGCCCTGCTGCGCTGAAGAAGCGAGGATTGCCATGTCAAGGGCCGGAGGCGGGAGGTCGGGCGGCAAGGGCGGCCTCATCGTCGGACTCGTCATCGTCGTGCTGCTGATTGCGGGCTTGGGCGTCGGCGGGTTCCTCTGGAATCGATCCTCGGCGATGGGGGTCGCGGAGCGGTACATGCAGGCGACGATGGGGCTCTTCAAGACCGGGCAACTGGATACCGCCGCTCTCAAGGGAATCCTGGTGAAAGACCAGGCGGCCGCCGTTGAGCAGGCTGGGGGGCCGCTCTCCGAGATCGCCAACAGCCCCTTCGCCCGCGCGCTGACGCTGCTGCAGGCCAGCTACAAGCTCGGCGAGGGCGAGATCGGCTTCAGCGACGCCACCGTCAACGCGACCCTCAGCGTCCAGATGGGCGGGCGAACGTTCGCCGTGCCGATGAAGATCGCCCTGGCGCGCGAGGGGCTGGCCTGGAAGGTGGACGGCAAGCAGACGACCATCTCCTGGAACCAGATCGGCGCGCCGCAGTTGTAGGACCCATCTCCCGCCGGGGGCCCGACCGGATGCCGCAGCACGACACGGAGATCCGCAACCTCCGCGCTGATGACTACGACCGCGTCTTGCGCTACTTCGCCGCGCTGGGGCCGGAGAGCCGGACGACGTTCGCCCCCCATCCCTTCGACGAGGCTCATGCCCGGCGAATGTGCGACACGTCCGACGGCGTCCGGAACGTGCGTCTGGTCGCGGTGGAGGCGGGGGAGATCGTCGGCTACTGCTACTTCGAGAGCCGCGATCCGGAGTACCCGACGGTAGGGCTGGGAATCGCCGACCATGCACAGAACCGCGGTCTGGGCCGCCGGCTGATGAGCGCCCTGGTGGCGGAGGCCCGCCGGCTCGGCAAGCCCGGGCTGGACCTGACCGTCTGGAAGACGAACCTGAGGGCGCAGCGCGTCTACGCGCGGGCCGGGTACCGCGTGACGGGCGAGACCCCGAACCAGGTCGAGTTCACGATGCGCCTGGACTTCGACGGGCCAGTCGACGTCTGACCAGCCGGGCGACGCGCTCCACCTGCCGGGCATCGAGGGCGTCGGTGACGATCAGGTCGGCGTCCCGGCGGGACGGTTGCACATGGCGTTCGTGCATGGGCCTGACCGTCGAGAGATACTGCCTAAGCACCGAGGCCACGCTTCGGTCGCGCGCGGGCCGCAGGTCGCGCTGAATGCGTCGGGCGAGCCGCAGGTCGGCCGGCGCATCCACGAACACCGCGATGTCGAGCAGCTCCCGCAGCATGGGGACCGCCAACAGGAGCATCCCCTCCACCAGGACTACCTCGGCCGGGCGTACGAGGCTCAGCTTGGGACGCCGCGTGTGAGTGCGGAAGTCGTAGCGAGGCGCCTGGATGGTCTCTCCTGCGGCCAGCGCCCGAAGGTCCCGCGCCAGGCGGCGGTTGTCGAGGGCGCTTGGCCGGTCGAAGTTGTGGACCGCCCGCGCCGCGAGCGGCAGCCGACTGAGGTCGCGGTAGTAGTCGTCGTGGTGCACGAGGACGACCGAGTGGCCACTCAGCCTGCGCCGCAGGGCGCGGACGAGGGTGCTCTTGCCGCCGGCGGAGCCCCCGGCAATCCCCACGATGAGGCCGCGTGACCCGGACATGCCGGGTAGTTCCTCCGCCGTGGGCCCCGGCCCTCGCCGCGGGGCGGAGAACATCTGCCGAGCCCCAAGCGTCTATACTCACTGTTCGTCCGTTCGTGCCGGACAGCCTGGGAGCCACCCGAATGCGTTCACTCGTACCGCTTGTGGTGTCGCTGCTGTATGGGGGCCTTCTGTCTGCTCAGGAGCCCCCGCCTCAGAGCCCCTCGGACGCGCTGCTCGATCAGGCCCTCGCGCTCGCGAAGTCGGTGCCCGATCGGGCTGAGCGCGCTGATGCCGTTGCCCGGGTTGCGGCGGAGGTCGCGCGCACCGAGCCGAAGCGGGCGCTCGAGGTGCTGAAGGGGGAGCTGGGCACCCATGCCGTGTCCTCGGCGACCGCCGCCGCCGCACAGCGCCTCGCTCAGAGCAATCGGTTGCTTGGGCTGGCGACGCTGCTGCGCATTCACGACATGTCGACCGTCATGGTGGCCTTGTCGAAGATCGTGGCGATGGAGGCCCTGACCCACTTCGACGACGCCCTCGACGTGGTGGTGAACGTCGAGCCCCTCACGGTGCGCCGGATGGTGGAGCGCGAGGTGACGCGCGTCATCTGGGCGGAGATACCCGGCGACCGCGCGGCTGCCGTTGATGTTGCCGTCCGTTGGGCGCAGACGGTCGATGACCCTCTGACGCGCGATGAGGCCTTGGCCCTCGCGGCGGAGGGTGCGGCAACCGTCGACCTCGCCCGGGCCCAGGAGATCGCCCTCAGCATCAGCGAAGCCGAGTCCCAGGACTTGGCCCTGCGCTTGGTCATCCAGCAGCTCGCTGCGGTGGACGTCGACGCCGCTCAGAGGCTGCTGGGCCGAGTCCGGTCGCCCTTGCAGCACAACCTCGCCGGAGCGGCGGTCGTTTCCGCACTGATGGCGGCCGGGCGCGCGCCGGAGTCCCTGGAGCTGGCGGGGTCTGTGCGCACGTCGGCGGCGAACGACCTGGAGAGCCTGTTGGAGCAGAGCCTGGTGCGCGAGCAGTTAGCGCTGGCGATGGTCTCCGCTGACGCGGCCGGGGCGCTGAGCGTGGCCAGCGAGGTCTGGCCGCCCGCCGACCGGTACACTGTCCAGTCGCGTCTGGCGCGCACGATCGGCCGCACGGACGCAGCGCGGGCGGAGGAACTCTTGAGCGATGCGGTCGTCGAGATCGGCCGCATTGACAGCCCTCTGGCTCAGCGTCGGCTCGCCGCGGCCGCCGTAGCCTCCGCGGCCGTGGTGGCGCCGGGGGTGATCGACGCCCTGGCGCAGGACCATCCGGGGCTGCTGCAGGCGGCGCTTCCGGACGCCGTGCTCCAGCTGGCTGCGGAGGATCCGGATGCCGGCCTCGGGCTGACGGAGCGGATCGAGGACGCGAAGCTGGCTCAGGAGACCCGCGCGCGGGTGGTCGAGGTTGTGGCTGCCTCTCATCCGGAGACGGCTCAACGGGTGGCGGATGGGCTCGCGCTGCCGGGGCCTCGCAGCGCCGCGCTCGTGAGTCTGGTCGTGGCCGCCCGCAACGGCTAGCCGGGCCTCCCGCGGTGGCCGCCGTTGCAGTGGTCTGTGGTCTGTAGTCTGTGGTCCGCCGTTCGCCGTTGCCGTCCGCGTTGACGCCTGAAGGAGGGTTCTGGTATACTGCGGCCTCCGACGTTGGAGCGGGAGGCCCTGTGCTACACCGCCCCCTGGCTGGTGGAGACCCCACCTGACCGGTCTGGTCGTTGACCCGACGCAGTGTGCAGCGCGGGCTGTGCCGCCGGGCGGGGGCGACGATGCTGCCGGATGCAGTGCTCCGGCTGGACGCCGCTTTGGCGGAGTGATCTCGCAAGCTGCAGAGAGGCGATGCGCGATGATTGAGGTCGAAGGGCTAACGAAGTTCTACGGACCGTACCCGGCAATCCGGGACGTGAGCTTCCGCGTGGAGGAAGGCGACGTCGTGGCCTTCTTGGGCCCCAACGGGGCGGGGAAGACCACGACCATGCGGATCCTGACCAGCTACACCGCCCCCACTTCCGGGAAGGCCTCGATTGCGGGCTTCGATGTGTGGGACGACTCGATGAACTCCCGTCGCCACATCGGCTACCTCCCGGAGACCTCCCCGCTGTACAACGACCTCACGGTGCGGCAGCACCTCACCTACGGGGCGCGGCTGTGCGGCTATCCCGGGGACAAGGTCGAGGGTCGCGTTGACGATGTCATCGACCTGTGTAACCTCACGGACCGCGCGGATGCCCTCATCCACAAGCTGTCCAAGGGTTACCGTCAGCGCGTCGGTTTGGGGATGGCCATCGTCCACGATCCGGCGGTAGTGATCCTCGACGAGCCGACGATCGGCCTCGACCCGAAGCAGGTCGTCGAGACGCGGCGTCTCATCCGGGAGCTGGGTAAGGAGCACACGGTCATGCTCTCCACCCATATCCTCCCCGAGGCGCAGAGCATCGCGCAGCGCGTCATCATCATCAACGAGGGCTCCATCGTCGCCGAGGACACCCCGGACAACCTGACCGCCCAGATCCGCCGGGCCCGCTCCCTGCGGGTACGCGTCAAGGACACCGGCTCCACCGTTGCCGCGAAACTGCGCGACCTGGCGGGCGTCAGCGGCGTGCGGCGGACCGCCGAGGCGGGAGACGGGGCGTGCTACGAGGTGGAGATGCCCGTCGACGGCCGAGATATGCGCGCTGAGGTCGCCTCCTTCATCGTGGGCAACAACTGGGGCCTGCTTGAGATGACCCCGATAGAGATGACGCTGGAGGACGTCTTCCTCCGCCTGACTACGGAAGAGGAGGGAGCCGCCTGATGGTACGCAAGGTTGCTTCCATCGTGTGCCTCGCATTCCTGGCGATCGGCCTGGCCTATGTCGCGTTCTACCTCGTCGCCTCCACCCAGAACGCGGACGAGATGGCGTGGAACCCGGGCTGGTTGCCCTGGATCACCTTCCCGATGCTCATCATCGGCGCGGCCGCCACGTACGTGCTCTGGTTCCCGGGCTGCTGGCACATCACGCTCAAGGAACTCCGCACGTACTTCGCCTCGCCCATCGCCTACGCCGTCATGGTCGCCATCTTCGGCATCTCCAACCTGATCTTCTGGTGGACGCTGAAGGGCATGATGACCCAGCCGGGCCAGAACGAAATCGCCATGACCACCATGACCACGTGCTTCCTGCTCGTGCTCATTACCCCGCTTCTCACGATGCGCCTCATCGCCGAGGAGAAACGGTCCGGCACCTACGAGATCCTGGTCACCCGGCCCATCCACGACCTGCAGATGGTCGTCGGCAAGTTCATGGGCGCGATGGGGGTCATGCTCGTCATCATCGCCGTCACCTTCCTCCAGCCGCTGATGGCGGAGCTTGGCGGCAACCCGGACTGGGGGCCGATCTGGAGCGCCTACGTGGGCCTCATCGGCTGGACCGCCGCCTTTGTCGCGATCGGCGTGTTTGCGTCCGCCCTGACCGCCAGCCAGATCGCCGCCGCCGCGATTGCCTGGTTCATGACGATCATGATGTGGCTGCTCAGCGCGCTGCGGTCGGTGGACCCGGGCAAGGCGATCTCCAAGCTCGGCGAGTACATGTCGCCGAACGCAGTGATGGAGGAGTTCGCGCGCGGCACCATTGACACGACGCGCCTGATCTACGTCGCGTCGCTCACCATCTTCTTTCTCTTCGCTGCGTGGATGACGCTGTTTTCGGGCCGGTCGAGGTAGGGCCCAGCTGTCCGCCGTGCTCTGGAACACCGACCCCTGGGGCCGCCCGTTGGCCTGAACAGGTGAAGAACGATGACCGAAGACAAGGACCGTGACCTCGAGAACGAGGAGCCCGTCGAGGAAGTCGCCGAGGGCGACGACGAGGCCGTTGCGCCGGAGGAGCCGCCGAAGCGTGGCCGTCGCGCCCGGCGTGACAAGGCCGAGTCCGGCCCTAGCCGCCGTGAGCTGCGTCGCGCGAAGCAGATCGAAGCGCGCGAGCGTGTTCGCGATCCGCGCGCCCTGGCCGCCCTTGGCTCACAGGAGCGCACCCTTCCCGAGCAGCTCGGGATCCCGGCCTTCTTCGCCGGGCTGATCGCCCTGCTGATCGGGATCGGGTGGGCCGTCACGCTCCAGGCGCTGAAGCGCCCCGGGCCGATCATCTGCCTGGTCCTGGGCGTCCTCCTGCTGGGCTTTGGGGTGTGGTACGGCCTGCGCACCGTCGCCCGACAGATGCACGGGCGTGGCTCACTGGTGGTGCTGGTCTCCTTGGCGCTGACCTTCGCCATGCTGTTGTTGCTGATCGGCTTGAATGCCCTGTTCGTGACCCGCACGATCCGCATCGATAAGACCCAGAGCCGCTACCTGAGCCTCTCCAAGCAGTCGCGCGATGTCGTCCGCAAGATCGCGCAGGATGTGAATATCTACGTCGTGGTGCAGCGCAACGCCTTGTCGATGATGTCGTACGACCTGAACCAGGTCCGGCGGCTGCTCCACGAGTACGAGGTCGTCAACGACCGGATCCACTGGGAGATCGTGGACATCTACCGCGATCCGGAGCGGCAGAAGGAGATCGGCGTCTCCTTTCCGGGTAAGGCAGTGGTGAAGTGCGGCGAGCGGCGCGAGGAAGTCAGCCTTACGATGGACAACGAGCAGGCCCTCACGAGCGCCGTCTACCGCGTCACGAAGCCCGACAAAGAGGTTGCCTACTACCTCACCGGCCACGGCGAACTCACTCTGGAGGAGTTCGCCGGCACCGGCCAGCCCCCGTGTACACAGCTCCGTAAGGCCCTCGGCAATGTCCAGATGGAGGTCAAGGAACTCTCCCTCAAGAAGGGCGGCGCCGACAAGGCTCCCGTGAATGTGCAGGTCAAAGGGCTGGAACAGGACTCGGGCAAGGCCGCGGTCGATGACGTGCCTGACGACGCGAAGGTGCTCCTGATCCTGGGCCCCAAGACCCCTCTCGCGCAGAGCGAGACGGCGGCCATCGACCGCTATCTCGACCAGAAGCGCGGTGGGCTGTTCATCGCGCTCGCCTTCGATGCCGGCGCGCCGGACTTCTCGAACCTGCTGTCGCGCTACCAGGTTAATGTGAGGGCGGGCATCGCCCTGGACCCGTACAAGACCGTCGATCGCAACTACACCCCGATGGTCGAGTACCCGCAGGGCCACGATGTGCTCAGCAACATCTCGGTCCTCGAGTTCCCGCTGGCTCGGGTCTTTGATGTCCAGCAGGCCCCGCCGGAGCAGAACCCCTACGGCGGGCCGCCGCCGAAACAGGATGCCACGGCGCTCGTGCAGACCAGCAGCGAGGGCCTTGTCGCGCAGGTCAAAGAGCAGCCGGGGAAGAAGGGCACATTCTCGCTCGCGGTCGATCAGAGCGCCCCGCGCGGACCCCAGACGGTGGCGGTTCTGATCGACACGAAGAAGGAGAAGCCGCCCACGCCGCCCGGGATGCCCGAGCCTCCCGAGCCGGAGGGGACCGGCCCCGGCGACCGGATCGTCGTCGTCGGCAGTTCGCTCATGCTGACCGACGGCTACCAGCCTCAGATTCCGCTGCCGGGCACCAATGTCGACTTCGTGGCGCAGTGCGTCAGCTGGTTGGCGGGCGGACAGGCCATCTCTATCCCGGAGCGCAAGCCGACCCAGGTGACTATCGGCTTCACGCCGGCCCAGAAGCGGCTCGTCCCGTTCCTTCTGCTGTGGGTTGTCCCCCTGGGGACGATCGCCCTCGGCGTGATGGTGTGGTGGCGTCGTCGGTAGGACCCGTAGCACGCAAGCTGAGGTGACCGCACATGAAGACGATGAAGCGCGCAGGCATCGCGGCTGCGGTGATGGTGGGAGTCGCCGTTCTTGCGGGCGTCTGGGTCCTCACCAAAGACGTGGTGGTCCCCCGCAATGATAAGGGCGACCTCGACTTCGGCAAGATCGAGGCTCGGGACCAGGAGAAGGACCAGCCCTTTGCCTTCCTGGGTCGTGACATCAATCAGATCGACGTGACCGTCCGCGAAGTGGACTACGGCGCGCTGCCGACCGGAGATGAGACGCCGGAACAGCCCCCGGCCGCCGATGCCAGGCCGGACGACAAGGCCGGGGCCGACGACGAGCCGGCCCAGCGTGAAGTCCCCGAGAAGAAGCTCGGCCTCGCCCGCGTCGATGGGAAGTGGACCCTCACTGCGCCCGTGCACGGCCGGGCCGATCAGGGCGCGGCCGACGGCATGGCCACCGCCATCGCGGAGCTCCGCGTGAAGGGCCGCGAGGCCGA
>Ga0233425_10003049_pt1 | contig 31484 bp, 25 predicted proteins | sample Watercolumn_Towu_2_FD_181712 | JGI IMG/M metagenome (GOLD analysis project Ga0233425, IMG submission 181712) | Freshwater microbial communities from Lake Towuti, South Sulawesi, Indonesia - Watercolumn_Towuti2014_140_MG | ecosystem: Environmental > Aquatic > Freshwater > Lake | place... | reverse complement strand
CAGCCGCGACGTGAAGGACGGCAACGCCGGCCACATCACCCGCGAGCCCGAGCAGGTCAAAGCCTTCCGCGACACCTGGCGCGACGGCATCCACAGCTATCTCACCTACCTGCGCGACCGCCTCACCGTCGCCCGCGACCTCCTCACCGACTCCGGCTCCATCTTCGTGCAGATCGGGGATGAAAATGTTCACCGCGTCCGGGCGGCGATGGATGAGGTGTTTGGGGAGGAGAACTTCCTTTGTTTGATCTGCTACAAAAAGCCAGGGCAACGATCTTCCGAAACACTTAACACCCTGACTGATTTCATCGTTTGGTATGCGAAAAAGAGGACAGACATCAAGTATCGCCAGCTCTATTCGCTCAAGACCCTCGCTGGTGGCGGAGGCTCGCATTACAACCAGGTTGAGCTTTTGGATGGAAGCGCGCGCCCTGTGACCGATCAGGAACGCTATGACCCGACAACGCTCCCCGCAGGGGCGAGGGTCTTCCAATCAACAGCCCTAACGTCGGCGGGCGCACAGTCAGGAGATGGCGGATTCGATTTCAAAGGGGAAAAATTACTGCCTCCAGCACACAAACACTGGAGCGTTAGCCGGGATGGCCTTTATCACGTTGCGAAAGCTGATCGCATCGAGAGGACGCCGACGACGATTCGATACAAGCGTTACTTCGATGATTTTCGCGTGATGGAGATAGACAATCGGTGGGACGACGTGGGCCTTTTCGGTGAATCAATCTACGTGGTGCAAACGAGTGCCTCGACGATTCAACGCTGCCTGCTCATGGCCACCGACCCCGGCGACCTCGTCCTCGACCCGACCTGCGGCTCTGGCACCACGGCCACCGTCGCCGAGCAATGGGGTCGCCGTTGGATCACGATTGACACCTCGCGCGTGGCGCTGGCGCTGGCCCGCGCCCGCATCATGGGCGCGCGTTATCCCTTTTACCTGCTGGCCGATTCCCGCGAGGGCCAGCTCAAGGAAGCCGAAGTCACCCGCACCGCGCCGAGCAGCCAGCCCGTCCACGGCAACATCCGCCACGGCTTCGTCTATGAGCGCGTGCCGCACATCACCCTCAAATCCATCGCCAATAACGCCGAGATCGACGTGATTTGGGACAAGTGGCAGGCCACCCTCGAACCCCTGCGCGAACAACTGAACAAGGTGCTGGGCCGCGCACATGGAGCGGATTTATCCGCGAACGGGTCATCGCGAACAAGTTCGCTCCTTGTATCTTGTTTCCCGTGGTGGTGAGGTGCCACCACACGAGGTGGAGAGAGCTTGATTCGCTCCTGAAGGGTGAACCTTGATTTGTAGACGAAGCCCTCCGCCTCACTTTCCGCCGGACACCACACTGTACGGTAGCCAAGGGCCTGGAACCCAGTGACCCTGCATGGACAAGGCAAGTGGGCGTGAAAGGCGCAATAGAATAGACAGATAAGGAGGAGTTGCCATGGTTTATCTGGGCATAGATGTCTCCAAGGCCAAGCTGGATTGCAGCCTGTTTGACCCGGTGACGGACAAGCGCAAGACCAAGGCTGTCAGCAACGACGCGGCGGGATTTGCAGCCTTGTCGACGTGGCTCGCCAAGCAAGGCGTTGCTCTGGGCGAGGTGCATGGGGTGATGGAAGCCACCGGGGTTTATCACGAGCAGGCCGCCCTGTGGTTGTCTGAGGCGGGGATGCGAGTCTCGGTGGTCAATCCCGCCCAGGTCAGAGATTTTGCCCGCGGGCTGGCAGTACGCACCAAGACCGACGGGACGGATAGCACGGTGTTGGCGCGCTATGGTGCGTTGACCCAGCCGCAGCTCTGGGAAGCGCCGCCGCTGGAAATTCGTGAGTTGAAAGCGTTGATCACCCGGCTGGAAGCTCTGGAGACCGATGCGCGCCGGGAGTTGAACCGGCGCGAGAAAGCCCTGGCCGCCAAGGCGCCGGTCTTGGTTCAGGAATCTCTGGACAACCACCTTGCCTCCTTGGGCAAGGAAATCGCCCGGCTGCAGCAGGCGATTGACGACCATATCAACCGTCATCCAGGATTGAACGCAGATCGGGAGCGCTTGCTGTCGATACCGGCGGTAGGCACCAAGACTGCCAACCGGATGCTGGCGGTGCTGCATGGCCGGAAGTTCGTGAGCGCGGGACAGGTGGCGGCCTTTCTGGGCTTGGTCCCGGTCGAACACCAGTCCGGGAGCAGCATCCTGAAGCGCCCGCGCCTGGCGAAGAACGGGGACGCCAAAACTCGGGCTGTGCTTTATATGGCAGCCATCGTGGCGACCCGGTACAACCCGCACGTCAGAGCGCTCTATGTCCGGCTGCGCGCCAAGGGCAAAGCCAAAATGGCCGCCGTCGGCGCCGCCATGCGTAAGCTCGTTCATCTGTGCTTCGGGGTTATTAAACATCAGACCACTTACCAGCCCAATTGGGTCGCGAACCGTTGACAGGAAAGACGGTATCTACCTGCGTGGCAGGAGTGGGAGATTCCGCGCGAAGCCGGCAAAGACTGGTCGGTCAAGGCGAATCTGGCTCACGCCTCCTGGTGGCAAGATCGCATTGCCCGGCAGAAGGAAATCGACGCCTCGATCGCGGCCAAGGCCGAGTTCGAATACCTCTACGACAAACCCTATCCCGACCCGAGGAAGGTTCGCGTGGCTGGCCCCTTCACCGTCGAGAGCCTCTCGCCGCATCGGGTGCTCGGCGTCGATGAAAACGACGAGTTGATTGATGCCCTCAAGGACGGTCGCGGCGACTACGCGGCCAGGCAGTCCTTCCCGCAGATGATCCTGGAAAACCTTAAGACCGCCGGCGTGCAGCAGGCGCACAAGGAGGATCGCATCGCCTTTACCGCCCTCACGCCTTGGCCCGGCAACCTGGTTTGCGCCGAGGGGCGTTATGTGGAAGGTTCAGAACCCTCTCCCACCGGGAGAGGGCAGGGTGAGGGCGGCGTGGGTCGGCGCGCCGCCATCTTCATCGGCCCCGAATTCGGCACCGTCCAGCGCGCCGACCTCGTTGCCGCCGCCCGCGAAGCCGGCGACGCCGGGTTCGATGTGCTGATCGCCTGCGCCTTCAACTACGAAGCGCACGCCACCGAGTTCGCCAAGCTCGGCCGCATCCCCGTGCTCAAAGCCCGCATGAACGCCGACCTGCACATGGCCGAGGACCTCAAGAACACCGGCAAAGGCAACCTTTTTGTCATTTTCGGCGAGCCGGACATTGATCTGCTCACCGAAAAGGACGGCAAGCTGCGCGTGAAGGTGAAAGGCATCGACGTGTTCAAGCCGCAACTCGGCGTAGTCGAGAAAAGCGAAACCGACGAACTGGCGTGCTGGTTCATCGACACCGACTACAACGAAGAAAGCTTCTTCGTCCGCCACGCCTACTTCCTCGGCGCCAACGACCCCTACAGCGCGCTGAAGACGACGCTGAAGGCAGAGATCAACGCCGACGCCTGGGCCACGCTGCACAGCGACACGTCGCGGCCGTTCGAGAAGCCGAAGTCGGGGCGGATCGCCGTGAAGGTCATCAATCACCTGGGCGATGAGGTGATGAAGGTGTTTCGCGTATGAGGAAGTGAATTTCCACATCGCCGACAACTTCACCGACAGCCTCGCCCGCCTGACCGGCGAAGAGCAGAAGGCCGTCAAGACCGCGGCCTTCGATCTCCAGCTTAACCCGGCCAGCCCCGGGGATGATCTCCCAAGTCTTTCATTTGGCCGAACCATAACCTTACGATTGGCCGCCACCAAAACCAGCGATTAGCCGACCCCTGAATTAGCGATCAGCCGCTTGCCGGGGCTATCATGGCGCATGCCGCGCACAACCAAAACGATCCGCCGCTTCCTGGCGTCCCGCTTTCGCGAGGCCTTGGCCGACACGCCGGTCGTGCTCATTCACGGCCCCCGCCAGAGCGGCAAAACCACGCTGGCGCGCATGGTGGGTGAACAACGCGGCTACGCCTACTTCTCCTTCGACGACGAGGCCGCGCGCGGCGCCGCACAGCAGGACCCTACCGGTTTCGTGGCGGGGTTGCCGGAGCGGGCGATCCTGGATGAGGTGCAGCGTGTTCCAGCGTTATTCACGGCGCTCAAGGAAGCTGTCGACCGCCGGCGTGTGCCGGGCCGGTTCATTCTGACCGGCTCGGCCAATGTCCTGCTGGTGCCGAAGCTCGCGGATTCTCTGGCCGGCCGGATGGGCATCCTGCGGTTGCATCCGCTCGCGCAGTGCGAGTTGGCCGGCAAGCCGCCGCGATTTCTCGATGATCTGTTCGGCAGCGGATTCCGGACGCGCACTACCGAACGCCTCGGCGCGGCATTGATCGAACGCATCGTGGCCGGTGGCTACCCGGCCGCGCTGGCATTGCGCACCGCGGCTCGGCGCGCAGCGTGGTATCGCGACTACGTCGAGGCGCAGGTGCAGCGTGACGTGCGCGATTTCACCCGCATCCGATCGCTTGATGCGCTGCCCCGGCTCCTGACCATGGCCGCCAGCTATACCGCACGGCTGATCAACGTCACGGATCTCGCCGGGCCGTTTCAGCTTACCCGGCAGACTATCCATGATTACGTCACGCTGCTGGAACGGGTATTTCTGCTTGAGCGCCTGCCACCGTGGCACAGCAACCGGCTGAGCCGCCTCGTCAAGACGCCCAAGCTGCACGTGGGCGATACCGGCGTCGCTTGCGCGCTCCTCGGGATCGATGCCGCAGGGCTTCCGGATGACCGCGGAGCCGTCGGTCCGCTGCTGGAAACCTTCGTCCTGCAGGAATTGAAGCGCCAGGCGAGTTGGCGCACATCGCCAATTGGCTTTTTTCACTTCCGCGATCGTGACGGAGTGGAAGTCGACATCGTGCTGCAGCAGGGCGCCGGCAGTGTCACCGGCGTGGAGGTCAAGGCTGCGGCCACCGTGACAACGACTGACTTCCGAGGACTGCGCAAACTGAAGGAGGCTGCCGGCAAGCAGTTCAAGGCCGGCGTGGTTTTATATGATGGTGAAGTGACGGCGCCGTTTGGTGAGGGCCTTTACGCGGTTCCGATCCGTCGCTTATGGGAAGGGACGTGATGGACTTCCGCATCGCCGACACCTTTACCGAAAGTCTCGCCCGCCTGACCGGAGAGGAGCAGAAGGTCGTCAAAACCGCAGCCTTCGATCTCCAACTCAACCCGGCCAGCCCGAGCACGAGCTTTCACAAGCTAGCCAAGGCAAAGGACAAGAATTTCTGGTCGGTTCGGGTCGGCAGCGACATCCGGTTGATTGTTCACAAGAGCGATGCAAGTCTTCTCCTCTGCTACGTCGATCACCACGACAAAGCTTATGACTGGGCGGAACGGCGAAAGCTGGAGACGCATCCGACCACCGGCGCCGCTCAGTTGGTGGAAATCCGCGAGACGGTGAAAGAGGTCGTGGTTCCAGTCTATGTGCAGTCGGAACTCGTCCTGCCCCCGAAGCTGTCATCTGCACTGAAACCGTTATTCGCCAGCACGTCCGATGACGAGCTGCTCGGCTATGGCGTCCCTGCCGAATGGCTCGCCGACGTGAAGCTGGCAACCGAGGACACGCTGCTGGTGTTGGCGGATCATCTGCCTGCCGAGGCAGCGGAGGCGCTGCTGGAACTGGCGACGGGTGGTAAGCCCCGCGTGCCGGCGCAACCTGCGGCGACGGCAAGCCCCTTCGACCATCCCGATGCGCAGCGCCGGTTCCGCGTGATGAGCAATGTGGAGGAGCTGCAACGCGCCCTTGACTTCCCTTGGGAGAAATGGACCGTTTTCCTGCACCCGGAGCAACGGCAATGGGTGGAGCGGGATTACACCGGCCCCGCGCGCGTCTCCGGCTCGGCTGGCACCGGCAAGACCATCGTCGCCCTGCACCGGGCAGCCCATCTGGCGCGCACGCATCTCGATGCCCGCGTGCTGCTGGCGACCTTCTCCGACACACTGGCGAGCGCGCTGCAAACGAAGTTGCGGCGGCTGCTGGGTAATGAGCCGCGTCTTGCAGAGCGGATCGATGTTCATTCGATCGATGCCATCGGCCTCCGGCTCTACAAGACGCACATCGGCCCGGCAACGATCGCCAGTCGTGCGATCGTCCGCGGACTGGTGCAAGAAGCCGCGAATACCGTAAGCGGCCACAAGTTCGGCGTGCATTTCCTTCTCACGGAATGGGAGCAGATCGTCGATGCCTGGTGCCTGGAGAGCTGGGAAGGGTATCGCGATGTCGTGCGGCTCGGCAGAAAGACCCGTTTGCCAGAGGCCCAGCGCACGGTCCTGTGGTCCATCTTCGAGCATATTCGCGCCGGGTTGCGGGAACGCAAGCTGATCACGCATGCTGAGCTGTTCACCGCCCTCGCCGCGGCCATCGCGCAAAGCAGGAACGTGGTGTTCGATTTCGCGGTGGTGGATGAAGCGCAGGACATCAGCGTCGCGCATCTCCGGTTCTTTGCCGCCCTGGGTGGCAGTCGCCCCAATGCGCTTTTTTTCGCCGGCGATCTCGGTCAACGCATATTCCAGCAACCCTTTTCCTGGAAAAGCCTGGGCGTAGACATTCGGGGACGCTCGCGTACCTTGCGGATCAATTACCGCACCTCGCACCAGATCCGCGCGCAGGCGGACCGCTTACTGGGGCCGGTGGTGACCGATGTGGATGGCAACACTGAGGACCGAAGCGACACGGTATCCGTGTTCAACGGTCCCCCGCCGGTCATTCTGACGCTCAAAGGCGAAAACGCGGAAATCAAGGCTGTCGGCGACTGGATAGCGGAGCGGGCCAAGGCAGGCGTGCTGCCGCATGAGTTCGGCGTGTTTGTCCGGGCCACGGCACAACTGGAGCGCGCACAGGCCGCCGTCAATGAATCTGGCCTGGACTTCAAGATTCTCGATGAGCACGTCGAGACGATCAGCGGCCATGTCTCGATTAGCACCATGCACCTCGCCAAGGGTCTGGAGTTCCGCGCCGTTGTGGTGATGGCCTGCGATGACGAGATCATCCCTTTGCAGGAGCGCATCGAGACGGTCGGCGACGACGCCGATTTGCAGGAGGTCTACGACACCGAGCGCCATCTCCTCTACGTCGCCTGCACGCGGGCGCGGGATCATCTGCTTGTAACGAGTGTCGAGCCCGCCTCGGAGTTTCTCGATGACATGCGCCAAGACAAGAAGGTGACGGCGTGAACGAGTCGGAGGAGGCTGTTCCTCGCGCGACCGCTGCCCGCGCGCAGGCCCTGCTCGGTGGCAGGTGTTGCAGGGGCCGGGCGACGTTATTGCGGCTTCACCTTCTCCTGCAGCCATACCTTGATGAGCGACTGATACGGCACATCACGGGCGTTGGCCGCCGCCTTGATCGAGTCGAGCAGGTGCTGCGGCAGGCGCAGCGAGATCGTCTTCGTCGAGGGCTTCAGGTTCGGCAGCACCGCACGCTGAGCCTTCGCCCAGTCCAGGTATTCCGTCGAGTCGCGGCCCTTGGCTTCCCAGAAGGCGCGTTCTTCCGCCTCGGTCTTGAACCTGGGCAGCGGCTTATTCTGCTTGCTCATAGATGCTCCTTTCCTTCCGGTGCATGTCCCGCGCCGAAATCACGCGAATCAGCGTGCCGTCTTCGCGCAGGGTGAACGTGATGTGCAGCCTGCGCCCCTCGTGGGTCTTCCCGAGGGCGTGATACCGCGATTCCGGCCCGCCATGCCGGTCATCTTCCAGCAGCAGCAACGGCTGGTTGAAAAACACCTCTTCGGCCTCGGACTGGCTGACGCCGTGCTTCTCGTTCTTGCGGGCGTTGCCGTCGTCCCAGTCGAAGCCGATGACGGCTGCCAGGTCGATCATGCTCGTATATTATAATGATATACGCGCGCGTGTTGCCGCTCTCTTGCGCCGCGGTGGTGTCCGCATGCATTACCCGAGCAGATGGGTGACGATCTTGCCGACCCTGAAAGTGGGCACAGAATGCGCTGTCGCGATGACATCCTGAGCAATGGGCGGGGTTCCCGGCGCATTTCCGCTTCAACGTCTGATTCCCGACGCCGCACCGCAAAGCCCAAGGATTCCGGCACTGTAAAGACCCCCCATAATTTGTACCCAACGTGGTGAACGGGCAGAGGAAACGTGAGAAAGACGATGAAGGTTTTTCGGGTGTGATGCGCTCAAATTTGTTTAATGTTATTTAAATTATAGTGGCGTTGTAAATACAGTAATATAGACATAAACTTGTGCCATGGACCCAATCAGAAACCCCTACGCTCCGGGAGCCGGGACGCCACCGCCAGAACTGGCCGGCCGGCAAGGATTAAGGGAAAACATACAGATCGCTCTGGAAAGGGTGCGAGCCGGGCGGCCGGCAAAAAGCATTCTGATGGTAGGGCTGCGCGGTGTGGGCAAGACCGTGCTGCTGGACCGTCTGCGCGAGGATGCCGAGGCTGCGGGCATCCAGACTCTACGGGTGGAGGCGCCAGAGGGGCGCTCGTTGCCGGCCATTCTGGCACCGCAACTGCGGCAGGCCCTCTTGCGCCTTTCTCGCAACGAACAGGCAAAGGAATTCGCGCAGCGGGCATTGCGGGGACTTGCAGGCTTCGCCAAGGCGCTCAAGGTTAAGTATCAGGACATTGAGGTTGGATTCGACTTCGATCCGGAGCCAGGCCTGGCAGACAACGGCGACCTCGAACACGACTTGCAAGCGCTGCTGGAAGTGACAGGAGCTGCCGCCAAGAAAGCCGGCACTGTCCTGGCACTGTTTGTCGACGAGCTTCAATATGTGGACGAGGACGAACTGGCCGCGTTGATTACGGCACTTCATCGTGCCGCGCAACGTAGTTTGCCTGTGGTGCTTGTCGGCGCCGGTCTGCCGCAACTGCCCGGCAAGATGGGCCGTGCCAAGTCCTACGCGGAGCGCCTCTTCGATTTTCCCCAAATCGGGGCATTGCCTCACGATGCCGCGACGATTGCGATTGCCAAGCCGGCACGGGACGAAGGTGTTGTCGTGGCGAACGACGCCCTTGAACGAATACTTCAGGAGACACGGGGTTACCCCTATTTCCTTCAGGAGTGGGGAAAGCACGCTTGGGATGTCGCGTCGTCGTCGCCAATCACACTAAAGGACGTCGAGAACGCGACCACCAGTACCATTGCCGCGCTGGACGAAAGCTTTTTCCGGGTCCGATTCGACCGTCTCACGCCACTGGAAAAAAAATACCTCCGTGCCATGGCTGAGCTTGGACCTGGGCCGCATCGTTCAGGTGATATCGCCGAAGGAATGGGGCGTGACGTCACGTCCCTCGGGCCGACGAGGAGTCAATTGATCGTCAAAGGCATGATCTGGAGCCCGAGCCACGGCGATACCGCCTTTACCGTCCCGTTATTCGACGAGTTCATGAAACGGATCATGCCCGGTGACGACTGGAAAGCGTAGCACCGGTCGCGGAAGACGTGCCGGGCTTACCGGCGCAATTGCTGTTCAACGTCTGAGCGTCAGCCGCTGCGCCACTTGATCGAGCAGCCCATGCTCGGCGTCTGCTCGGCCGGCCCGCGGCCCGTGTCGGCGATCCCGATCATCGCCGCCAGCAGTTCGCGGCGCGGCTGGTCCACTTGCCGCCCCGGAGTCACGGCATCGAGCCGGCCGCGATACTGGAGTTCGAGGGCGGCGTTGTAGCCGAAGAAGTCCGGGGTGCAGACCGCGCCGTAGGCACGCGCAACCGTCTGGTCTTCGTCGATCAGGTAGGGGAAGGGAAAGTCGTGATGGCGAGCGATGCGGCGCATGTTTTCCGGGGCGTCCTCGGGATAGGCGCGGTAGTCGTTCGGCATGATGGCCACCGCCTTGATCCCGTGCGCCTGCAGATCGCGAACATCGACGAGCAGCCGTTCGCGGATCGCCTTGACATAGGGGCAGTGATTGCAGATGAACATGACCAGCGTCCCCCGTTCGCCGCGGCAGTCGGCGAGGGACCAGGTACGGCCGTCGCAATCCGCGAGGGTGAAGTCGCGGGCGGCTTCGCCGAAATTGCAGACCGGTGTGTGCAGCAGTGCCATGGGGCGGCCTCGGAATGATGTCGGGATGACGTTGGTTTGGCGATGAGGATAAACTAGCGGCCCTCCAAACAACACGCCATTGCGAGCGGAAGCCCATGTCAGACAACTATCTCTTCACCTCGGAGTCCGTATCCGAGGGCCATCCCGACAAGATCGCCGACCAGATCTCCGACGCCATCCTCGACGCCATCCTCTACCAGGACCGCAACGCCCGCGTCGCCTGCGAGACCCTGGTCAAGACCGGCGTCGCCATCGTCGCCGGCGAGATCACGACCTCGGCCTGGGTCGATCTGGAGCAGATCGTCCGCGGCGTCATCACCGACATCGGCTACAACAGTTCGCACATGGGCTACGACGGCCACACCTGCGGCGTCATCAACATCATCGGCAAGCAGTCGGTGGACATCGCCCAGGGCGTCGATCGCGCCGCCCCCGAGGATCAGGGCGCCGGCGATCAGGGGCTGATGTTCGGCTACGCCTGCAACGAGACGCCGTCGCTGATGCCGGCGCCCATCCACTACGCCCACAAGCTGGTGGAGCAGCAGGCGAAGGTGCGCAAGGCGAAGAATCCGAAACTGCCCTGGCTGCGCCCGGATGCCAAGAGTCAGCTCACCTTCCGCTACGAGAACAACCGGCCGGTCGCCATCGACGCGGTGGTGCTGTCCACCCAGCACAATCCGGACGTGAAGAAGAAGGAGCTGCACGACGGCGTGATGGAGGAAATCATCAAGCCGGTGCTGCCGGCCAAATGGCTGTCGAAGCGCACCAAGGTCCATATCAACCCCACTGGCAGCTTCGTCATCGGCGGACCCATGGGCGATTGTGGCCTCACCGGCCGCAAGATCATCGTCGATTCCTACGGCGGCATGGCGCGGCACGGCGGCGGCGCCTTTTCGGGCAAGGACCCGTCCAAGGTCGATCGCTCGGCCGCCTACGCGGCTCGCTACGTCGCCAAGAACATCGTCGCCGCCGGTCTCGCCGAGAAGTGCGAGGTGCAGGTGTCCTACGCGATCGGCGTCGCCCAGCCGACCTCGATTGCGGTGACCACCTTCGGCACCGGCCGGCTGCCCGACGACCGCCTCGAGAAACTCGTCCGCGCCCATTTCGATCTCCGTCCCTACGCCATCACCCGCATGCTCGACCTGCTGCACCCGATGTACCGGGCGACCGCCTCCTACGGCCATTTCGGCCGTGAGCCCAGGCAGATGACCTGGGTCGATCGCGCGAGCGGCAGGAAGGAGACCTTCACCGCCTTCCCGTGGGAACGCACCGACAAGGCCGAGGCCCTGCGGGCGGGATAACACGGGAGGTTCCATCATCGGTGGTACGGGCCTATAATCCGCGCCGTCGCCCCTGAGGAGCGCTGCAGCGTCGCCGGTCGCACGGTGGTGTCAGGCTCGGGGCGCGACCTCCAAGAGTAACGGCGCTCGCACACCTTTTTCTGACCGAAAGGAGGGCGCGAGCATGAGCGCCGTATTGAACCGCAGCGAATCCCCCGATTACCGCATCGCCGACATCTCCCTCGCCGGCTGGGGCCGCCGGGAGATTGCCATCGCCGAGACCGAGATGCCCGGTCTCATGGCGATCCGCGAGGAGTACGCAAAGTCGCAGCCGCTCAAGGGCGCCCGCGTCACCGGCTCCCTGCACATGACCATCCAGACGGCGGTACTGATCGAGACGCTCATCGCCCTCGGTGCCGAGGTGCGCTGGGCCTCCTGCAACATCTTCTCGACCCAGGACCACGCGGCCGCCGCGATTGCGAAGAAGGGCATCGCCGTGTTCGCGGTCAAGGGCGAGAGCCTGTTGGACTATTGGGACTACACCCACCGCATCTTCGAGTGGCCGGATGGCGGCCACAGCAACATGATCCTGGACGACGGTGGCGACGCGACGCTGCTCTTGCACCTTGGTGCCAAGGCCGAGAAGGACATTGGCGTTCTCGCCAAGCCGACCTCCGAAGAGGAAACCATCCTCTTCGCTGCAATCAAGGCCAAGCTGGCCCAGAATCCCGATTGGTATTCGACACGCCTGGCCCGGATCAAGGGCGTCACCGAGGAGACCACCACGGGCGTGCACCGCCTCTACCAGATGCACGAAAAGGGCGAGCTGAAAATTCCGGCCATCAACGTCAACGACTCGGTCACCAAGAGCAAGTTCGACAATCTCTATGGTTGCCGCGAATCGCTGGTGGACGGCATCAAGCGCGCCACCGACGTGATGGTGGCCGGCAAGGTGGCCGTGGTCTGCGGCTACGGCGACGTCGGCAAGGGGTCGGCACAGGCACTGCGCGCGCTCTCGGCGCAGGTGTGGGTCACCGAGATCGACCCGATCTGCGCGTTGCAGGCGGCGATGGAGGGCTACCGCGTGGTGACCATGGACTGGGCCTGCGACAAGGCCGACATCTTCGTCACCGCCACCGGCAATTACCACGTGATCACGCACGATCACATGGCGAAGATGAAGGACCAGGCCATCGTCTGCAACATCGGCCACTTCGACAACGAGATCGACGTCGCCGCGATCGAGAAGTACCGCTGGGAGGAGATCAAGCCGCAGGTCGATCATGTGATCTTTCCCGACGGCAAGAGGATCATCCTGCTCGCCAAGGGGCGGCTGGTGAACCTGGGCTGCGCCACCGGCCATCCGTCCTACGTGATGAGTTCCAGCTTCGCCAACCAGACCATCGCCCAGATCGAGATCTACACGCGCAATGCCGAATACCCCGTCGGCGTCTATACGCTGCCCAAGCACCTCGACGAAAAGGTGGCGCGCCTGCAATTGAAGAAACTCAACGCCGAGCTGACCACGCTGACCGGGCAGCAGGCCGCCTACATCGGCGTGCCGGTGGATGGTCCGTACAAGTCGGCGCACTACCGTTACTGAGGGGGTGACCCATGACCGGCAAGAGCCCAGTCCTGAGTTTCGAGTTTTTTCCGCCGCGCACGCCGGAGGCGGTCGGCAAGCTGCAGACGACCCGCGATCGACTGGCGAAGCTGAAGCCGGCCTACTTCTCGGTGACCTTCGGCGCCGGCGGCAGCACCCGCGACCTGACCTTCGAGACCGTGCAGGAGATTCGGGCGGTCACCGGCATCACCGGCGTACCGCACCTGTCCTGCATCGGCACCCCGCTGTCCATCATCCGCGACACGCTCAACCGCTACCGCGAGGCCGGCATCCGCCAGGTGGTCGCCCTGCGCGGCGATCTGCCCTCCGGACTCATGGGTTACGGCGAGTTGCGCTACGCCAACGAACTGGTCGAGTTCATCCGCCGCGAGACCGGCGATCACTTCCACGTCGAGGTTGCCTGCTATCCGGAATTCCATCCGCAGGCACCGGGTCCGCGCGAGGACCTGCTGAATTTCAAGCGCAAGGTGGAGGCCGGTGCCAACGGCGCCATCACCCAGTATTTCTACACGCCCGATGCCTACTTCCGGTTCGTGGACGACTGCGCCCGGCTCGGCATACACATTCCGATATATCCTGGGGTGATGCCGATCATCAACTGTACCCAGCTCATCCGTTTCTCGGAGGGTTGCGGCGCCGAGATCCCGCGCTGGATCCTGCGCCGGTTGCGCGAGTTCGGCGACGACCGCGTGGCCATCCGCAATTTCGGCGTCGAGGTGACCACCGAACTGTGCCGCAAGCTGCTTGCCGGCGGGGCGCCGGGCCTGCATTTCTACACCATGAATCAGCACGAGGCCGCGGAGGCAATCTGGAAGAATCTCGGCCTGACGGGGTGAGTCGCGGCCGGTTGCCGCACCGAGGGGTTCGGCGTATTTTGGCGACGTGATCGCCTCTGCATCCGGAAGCGCAGCCGCCGCCGTGGCACCGAAAGAGGCGCGGCCCCGGCTGCTGCTGGTTGACGATGATCCGCTGATCGTCGATGCGCTGCAATTCGTCCTCGAAGACCGGTACGACGTATCGTCGGCGTCGAGCCGCCCGGCGGCGCGGGCGCTCGTGCAGCGGCTCGATCAGCCGCCGCCCCTGGCGCTCGTCGATCTCGGTCTGCCGCCCGCCCCGCACGCCCCGCACGAGGGCTTTGCCCTGATCGAGGAACTGCTGGCCGCCAACCAGGACATGAAGATCCTGGTGCTCTCCGGGCAGAACAACCACGCCAACGTCCGGCATGCCCTCACCCTGGGTGCCGTCGATTTCATTCCCAAGCCCTGTGATCCGGATCTGCTCATGGCGCGGCTTGGCCACCAGCAGATGATCCTGGAGGTCGAGACGGCCCGCACCGGGACGGAACGCGGCATCGACGGCATCCTCGGCACCAGCCCGGCCATCGAAACGCTGCGCGGACTGATCCGCCAGTTCGGGGCGATGGCTTTCCCGGTGTTGATCGAGGGCGAATCGGGCAGCGGCAAGGAGCTCGTCGCCCAGGCCCTGCATCAGGTCAGCGATCGGTCGGCGCAGCCGTTTCTCGCCGTCAATTGCGCCGCCTTTACCGCCGAACTGCTGGAATCGCAGATCTTCGGTCACGCCAAGGGTGCCTTTACCGGCGCCGACGCGGCCCGTCCCGGTTTCTTCGAGCAGGCCGGGCGCGGCACCCTGCTGCTCGATGAGATCGGCGAGTTCCCGCTGGGCTTGCAGCCCAAGCTGCTGCGGGTGCTGGAGAACGGCGAGTATTACCGGGTCGGTGAGACCGCGCCACGCAAGTCGGCGGCGCGGATCATCGCCGCCACCAACCGCGATCTGCGCGAAGAGGTGCGCGCCGGCAAGTTCCGCCAGGATCTTTATCACCGCCTCGGCGTGCTGTCGTTGCGCGTGCCGCCGCTGCGTGAGCGCGGCGACGATTGCCTGTCGTTGGCCGATACCTTCCATAAACTCTATGCCATCGAGGGTCCGGGGTGCACCCTGTCGCCCGAGGCGCGCGAGCGGCTGCGCCGCTACGATTTTCCCGGCAACGTGCGCGAGCTGCGCAATATCGTCATCCGTCTCGATGCCCGGTACGCCGGGCGCACCGTCGGTGTCCGCGAACTCGAGGCGGAACTGGAGACGGAGGTACTGCCGGCGCCGGTGATGGAGGACGTGGACGCGGTTGCCGCCCGTGAACTGGAAACGCGCGGCTTCAGCCTCGATGCCGCGCTCGAGAACTGGGAGCGGCGCTACGTCAACGCCGCGATCAAGGTCAGCGGCGGCAACCTGAGCAAGGCATCGCGCCTGCTCGGCGTCAACCGCACCACTCTCTACAGCCGCCTGCAACGCCTGTCGATCAGCGGCGGCGAGTGACCCGCATGTACTACGCCCATTTCGGACTGACCCAGCCGCCCTTCAAGATCACGCCCGACACGCGGCTGTTCTTCCCCGGCGCCAACCGCGGCGAGGTCCTGCAGGCGCTGATCTACGCGATCGTCAATGGCGAGGGCATCGTCAAGGTGGTCGGCGAGGTCGGCAGCGGCAAGACCATGCTCTGCCGGATGCTCGAGGTCGAACTGCCCGAACACGTTGACATGGTGTATCTCGCCAACCCGAGCGTCGCGCCCGAGCACATCCTGCATGCCATCGCCTTCGAATTGAAGCTGCCGGTTTCGACCGGCGACGATCGGCTGCGCGTGCTGCAAACCGTGCAGGAGTATCTGCTCAAGAAACATGCCGACAACCGCCGGGTGGTGGTGTTCATCGAGGAGGCGCAGGCCATGCCGGTGGCGACGCTCGAGGAGATCCGCCTGCTGTCCAATCTCGAGACCGGCCAGGACAAGCTTCTGCAGATCGTGCTGTTCGGACAGCCGGAGCTGGACCGCACCCTGGCCCGGCACGACATTCGCCAGCTCAAGGAGCGCATCACCTACAGCTTCGCCCTGACGCCGTTTTCGACCGAGGAGATCCACGACTACATCAACAGCCGGCTGCGCGCGAGCGGCCACCGGGCGGGTGAGGTGTTCACCAAGGGCGCGATACGCGCGATCACCCGTTATTCGCGCGGGCTGGTGCGACGCGTGAACATCGTGGCCGACAAGGCGATGCTTGCCGCTTATGCGGTCAACGCCACGCGCGTCCTGCCCAAACATGTGCATGTGGCGGCCCGGGACAGCGAGTTCGAGGTGGAGCGGCCATGGAAAACGTGGGCAGCGGCAGCCGCGCTGGCCACCGTGCTTGTGGGCGGCGGTGGATGGTTCATCTGGTCGCCGGCACCGTCGCCAGACACTGCGGCGGTGGCTGCGGCCTCACCCGCGTCCGGGCCGGTGGCCGCCCCGGCGGCGGAACAAACCGCGGCGAAGGCGCCCGAAGCGGTGGTGGCCCCGGCGGCGCAACCGGAGTTGCCCGATGACGTCAGCATCACCCTTGCGCCGGCGAACGAGCCCGCACCCACCGACAGCGAGCCGGGCGCGATTACGGTGGCGCGCGACGACGAGACGACGGCGGACGACGCCATTCGCGCCCAGCTGTTGCCCTCATGGGATGCAGGTCTCGAGACACATTCGCTGCTGAACATCGATAATATCGTGTCCGCTACCGACGGCGGATTGGTTCACCCGTGACTGTCAGGATTACAAAGTCTTTATTTATTAGCTAGTTGTTGTAGTATAGTGAGGTCATATATTAAATAATGGCCGTATCAGGGGGGCGATTTCCAAGATGAACAGACTCCTTCTGCTGTTGAGTGTCCTCTTTATCGGTGCCTGCGCCGATCTGGTGCCGAAGGCGCCGCCACCCTCTGAAGGTCACATCAAGCCCGACGTCGAGGCGCAGGGCGAAATCCCGGCGGTGGTTGACGAGACACCGGTGTTGCCGGCGCCGCAGCCGCAGCCCGACACCGAGAAATACACGGTGGTCGTCAACGAGGTGCCGGTCAAAGAGCTGCTCTTCGCGCTCGCCCGCGATGCCAAGATGAACGTCGACATCCATCCCGGCATCGACGGGATCGTGACACTCAACGCAGTCGACCAGACCCTGCCGCAGATCCTCGACCGCGTCGCCCAGCAGGTGGACCTGCGCTACGAGATCAGGGACAACACCATCGCCCTGTCGCCGGACACGCCGTACTTCCGCACCTACAAGGTCGATTTCGTCAACATGGCCCGCGACACTACGCACACGGTGACTGTCGCCACTCAGATCGACACCGCGGGTACGACCGATGTGGCTGGCGGGGGTGGAACGGGTGGCGGTGGAGGGAATAACAACTCGACCACCAAGGTGACGAGCACTTCCAATCAACGCTTCTGGGGTACTCTGGTCAGCAACATCATGGCCATCATAGGCGAGCAACCAGCAGCGAGTGTCGCCGGGGCTATCCCGCTATCCAAGTCGGTTATTGCCAATCCGGAATCAGGTTATATCAACGTGCTGGCTAACCAGCGGCAGCACGAGAAGGTTCAGCAGTTCATCGACGATGTAATGGGATCGGCCCTGCGGCAGGTGTTGGTTGAAGTCACCATTGCCGAGGTAACGTTATCGGATCGCTTCAGCGCCGGCATTGATTGGAGCAAGATTGCAAGGGATGCAGGCTTTGGACTCGAGATTGCCGGGAGTGGACTAAATGCTCCCGATATCGGCCAATTCCTGAGTCTGACCTACAGGGATACGGAGACCAACGAAGGCGAAGTGAACGCTACCTTGAGCTTGCTCAAGGAATATGGCGACGTACAAGTACTATCCAGTCCCAAGTTGATGGTGTTGAACAACCAGACTGCGATGCTGCGCGTGGTTGATAATCTGGTGTATTTCACCGCAGAGGTTACAAAAGAGAAGCTTGATCCGAATACGGGCAACACCGTAACTCCTCGCACCGTGGAAACGACTCCGCACACCGTGCCAGTCGGTATTGTAATGAGCATAACGCCTCGCATTAACGAAAATGACTCGGTGATACTCAATGTGCGTCCAACGGTCACGGACCTGATTCGACGGGTTCAAGATCCCAATCCAGACTTACGGCTTCTCGATAACGAGGGTATTCCCGAGATCCGCAGCCGAGAGATGGAGTCTCTGCTCAAGTTGCAAAGCGGTCAGACCGCCATACTCGGCGGGTTGATGAAGGACGAGGCGGCCGTCAATACACAGGGAGTTCCGTGGCTGTCGCAAATCTTTCCGATCGGCGAGGTGTTCAAGCACCGGAACAACGAGTTTACGAAATCGGAACTGGTGATATTTTTACGACCCAAGGTGATCAGTAATCCAAGCCTCAACGCCGACCTGAAGGACTACAAGCAATTCCTCAATCCGACCCCCGACCTCGATGTGGTGTCGCCCATCCAGTCCGAAAACCGGTAGGCCGTCATGAGCCTGTTGATGGAGGCGCTGAAGAAGGCGGAGGAGGACAAGCGCCGCGCCGCCCTCGAACAAGGCAGCCGCACCGGCGAACATCCGATCGCGCCGCCGGCCGCCGACAGCAGTGCCGCGCCGGCCGCCGAGGCGGTCGGCGAGACCACCCGCACCAGCACCGGCGAACTGGCGCTCGAACCCATCGAGGAGCGGGGCAGGTCGGAGCCGGGCGAGACAGCGGAATCCGATGAGGATGAACGCACACGGCGTTTGCCGAAGGAAGGCATGGCGATCGCCGAGGAGCCGATTCTCGACCTGTTCGGCGGTGGCGAACCCTTGTCCGGTGCCGAGCCGTACGATCAGGAATCGACCGTACCCTCGGCGCGGGCGGTAAAGCAGTCGGTCGAGGAGTACTTCGAGTCCTCGCAGTCGATGGAGAAACCGCGAGTGGCGCCAGCAGCGGTGGCGCCGTCGCCCGCCGCCAGCCCGGCCGAAGCGACACCGGTGGCGGCGCAGACCATTTTCTCCGCCAAGACCCGGCCGACCTCGACCCGCTGGGTCGGTGCCGCCTCGGTGATGATCGCGCTCGTGGCCGTGGCCTTCGGGGTCGCCGGCCTGTGGTTCTATCTCAGGACCCCGGCCACCACCTTTGTGCCGTCGCCCATGGTGGCGAGGGACGTGGAGAAGATCGTCCCGGAGCCGCTGCAAGTCCCGCCGGTCGCACCACCGGCCGAAGTGGTCGCGCCGGCGCCGGTGACCGAACTGGCGACGGCGGCACCACCCGCGGTGCCGGTCGATGGTGGGCCGCAGGCGACCGCGGCAGTACCCGAACCGGCACCCGCGGCAGTGCCGGTCGAGTCCGCGGCGCCGGCGGAGGAAGTAGCACCGGCCGTCCCGGAAGCTGCGGCAGCCGTGGAACCCGAGCCCGCGCCACCTGCCGCCGCGAGGCCGTCGATCGAGACGCCGGCAGTGGCGAGTGCCGAGGCACCGGCCGCGACCGTGACCGATCTGCTGCCGGCGACCGATGAAACGATCGACGTCGCCCCGGGCGAGGTGCGCATCAGCCGCGCCAAGTCCCCGGACGAGGCCAGTCGCGCGATCATGGATGCCTACGCCGCCTACTCGCGCGGCGACTATCCCGCCGCCGAATCGCTCTACCGCGCCGCACTCGCCAAGTCGCCGGAGAGCCGGGATGCGCTCCTGGGGCTGGCCGCCGTAGCCATGCGCCGCGGCGACCGGCAGCAGGCCGCCGATCTCTACGGCCGGTTGCTCAAGCTCAATCCGCGCGACAGCGTTGCGGCCACGGCGCTTGTCGGACTGCGGCGTTCGGACGATGCCGGCGGCGACGAGAGCCGCCTCAAACTGATGATGGATCAGACGCCGGAACCGGCCTATCTGCATTTCGCCCTCGGCAACGTCTATGCGCGGCAGGGGCGCTGGGCGGAGGCGCAGCAGGCGTATTTCGAGGCCTGGCGGCGGCAGAACGACAATTCCGATTACATCTACAACCTGGCGGTCAGCCTCGATCACCTGGGCAGCCGGCCGGCGGCCCTCGATTACTACCGCAAGGCCCTGGCGCTGGCCGACCGGCAGACCGTCAATTTCACCACCTCGCAGGTCATGTCGCGCATCCAGTCGCTGGGCGTGGCGGACGGCGACGTCGCTGTCCCGTGACATGGCCGTCAAGGCTCAGGCGCAACCGCAGCGCATCGGTGAACTGCTGGTCCAGCGTGGCGTAGTCACGCCCGATCAGATCCGCATCGCCCTTACCGAGCAGAAGAAACAAAAGGACCACATCGGCAAGATCTTGGTCCGGCTCGGGTTCGCGACCGAGGCGGTGATCCTGGACGTGCTGGGCGGGGCGCTCGGCCAGCAGAGTGTCAATCTCGGCAAGGTGGTGGTCGACAGCGAGGCGGTCAAGCTGATCCCGAAGGAGATATCGCGCCGGTTCCGCGTGTTGCCGCTCACCTACGAGCTCAATCGCAACCGTCTGACGGTGGCGATGGCAGACACCTTCAACGTCGTCACCATCGACCAGTTGAACTCACTGCTGGGCGGCGACGTCGAGATCGTGCCGCTGCTCGCCGCCGAGGCCGAGATCGACAAGGCCATCGACCAATTCTACGGTTACGAGCTGTCGGTCGATGGCATCCTGCAGGAGATCGAGACCGGCGAGGTTGACTACGCCAGCGTCGAGGCCGACTCCGGCGAGTACAGCCAGCCGGTGGTGCGGCTGGTCAACGCGCTGCTCGCCGCCGCCGTCAAGCGCGGGGCATCGGACATCCACTTCGAGCCGGAACAGGGATTCCTCCGTTTCCGCTACCGCATCGACGGCGTGCTGCGCCAGATTCGCAGCCTGCACAAGAACTACTGGTCGGCGATCGCCGTGCGCCTCAAGGTCATGGCCGGCATGGACATCGCCGAGACCCGCGCCCCGCAGGACGGCCGCATCTCGCTGTCGCTGTCCGGCCGGCAGATCGATTTCCGCGTCTCGACCCTGCCGACGCTGCACGGCGAGAACATCGTGCTGCGCATCCTCGACCGCCAGAAGGGCATCGTCGGCCTCGACAAGCTCGATGTCGAGGAGGACGTGCTGACGACGTTGAAGCTGATGGTGGCACGGCCGGAGGGCATCCTGCTCGTCACCGGCCCGACCGGCAGTGGCAAGACCACTACGCTCTACTCGCTGCTCAATCACCTGAACACCGAGAACGTCAACATCATGACCCTGGAGGACCCCGTCGAATATCCGATGGGCATGATCCGCCAGACCTCGGTGAACGAATCGGTGCGGCTCGATTTCGCGAGCGGCATCCGCTCCATCCTGCGCCAGGACCCGGACATCGTGCTGGTCGGCGAGATCCGCGACGAGGAGACCGCGACCATGGCCTTCCGCGCGGCGATGACCGGCCATCAGGTGTTCTCGACGCTGCACACCAATTCGGCGCTCGGCGCCATCCCGCGCCTGCTCGACATCGGCATCCGTCCGGACATCATGGCCGGCAACATCATCGGCATCATCGCCCAGCGCCTGGTGCGCAAGCTGTGCGCGCACTGCAAGGAGGCCTATGAACCGGCCGAGATCGAGCGCAAGGTCCTGGGCATCAAGCCGACCAGCCGCAGCCAGTCGATCTACCGCCCCCGGGGCTGCATCCACTGCGACGGCCAGGGCTATCGCGGCCGTCACGCGATCATGGAGCTGCTCAAGTTCGACCGCGAGATGGACGAGCTGATCGCCCGCGGGGCGACCCTCCGGGATTTGCACGCTTCCGCCTTGGGCAAGGGCTTCAAGACCCTGGCCGACGCCGCCGTGCGCCGTGTGCTCGAGGGCAGCACCAGCATTGACGAGGTGGCGCGCGTGGTCGATCTCACCGAGCGCATCGCCTGATGGAGGCCTTCCAGTACAAGGCGGTCAACAGCGCCGGTCAGACGTCCCGCGGCCGGCTCGACGCCGTGAACATCGCCGATCTGGAGATGCGCCTGACGCGCATGGGGCTCGACCTGGTGAATTTCCGCCAGCTCAAGAGCCGCGGCAGGAACGTCGGCGGGCGCAGCATCAAGCGCGTCGATCTGATCAACTTCTGCTTCCATCTCGAGCAGCTGGCGCGCGCCGGCGTGCCCATGCTGGAGGGGCTGGCCGACCTGCGCGACAGCATGGACAGCCCGCGCCTGCGCGACGTGACCTCGGCGATGATCGAATCGATCCAGGGTGGCAAGAATCTGTCACAGGCGATGGCCGACTTTCCCTACGTGTTCGGCAACGTCTTCGTGAACCTGATCCGCGCCGGCGAGGAGTCCGGCCAGCTGCCGGAGGTGCTGAAGCAGATCACCGAGAATCTCAAGTGGCAGGACGAGCAGGCGGCCCATACCAAGAAGCTGTTCATGTATCCGGCCTTCGTCGGCGTGGTCGTCACCGGCGTGCTGTTTTTCCTGATGATCTATCTGGTGCCGGAGCTGCTCAAATTCATCAAAAACATGGGCCAGGAGTTGCCGCTCCACACCAAGATCCTGATTTTCGTATCCAACTTCTTCGTCGATTTCTGGTACGTCATTCTGCTGGTGCCGATACTCGCCGTGGTGACCGTCCTGGTCGGCGTCCGGGTCAGCCCGTCGTTCCGCCTCGCCTTCGACGACTGGAAGCTGCGGGTGCCGATCGTCGGGCCGATCCTGAAGAAGATCATCCTCACCCGTTTCGCCAGCTATTTCTCGCTCATGTACACTTCCGGCATCACCGTGCTCGACTGCATCCGCATCTGCGCCGACATCGTCGACAACAAGGCGGTCGAAGAGGCGGTTCTCAATGCCGGCCGGCAGATCGCCGACGGTGCCGGCATCGCCGCGAGTTTCGCGTCGTCCGGCCTGTTCCCGCCGCTGGTGCTGCGCATGCTGCGGGTCGGCGAGAACACCGGCGCGCTCGAGACCGCGCTGGTCAATGTCGGCTACTTCTATACCCGCGACGTCAAGGAATCCATCGAACGCCTGCAGACCATCATCGAGCCGGCCATGACCTTCATCCTCGGAGGTCTGCTGGCCTGGGTGATGATCTCCGTGCTGGGACCGATCTATGACCTCATCACTAAGATCAAGATTTGATTTCGTCGACCGGCGCGCCGTCTACGTAACCGGCGACAAGGTGGCCGTCTATCACTGGCGCAACGGGGCGCTGACCGATTCCCTGGTGTTCGACATCGGCGGCGAGCGGCAGAGCGCATTCGAATGGCAGGAACAGGGCGGCGTCGCCGAGAACTTCACCGTCGGCAGCGGCGCCAGCGAAACGGCGCTGGGCGAGTTCGATCACTATCTCAAGACCGTGCCAAACACACCGGTCTACATGCTCGTGGACGTGGTCGAGGAGGAATACCGCCAGGACACCATGCCGCATGTCATCGGTGCCGATCGGCGGGCGCTGATCGAGCGCAAGCTGACGCGCCTGATCCGCGGCACGCCCTATCACCACGCCGTCGTTCAGGGCCGCGAGACGGAAGGCCGGCGCGATGATCGCGTGCTGTTGACCGCGCTGACCAACCCCGACCTGCTGGCGCCGTTGATTGATTTGTTCGGCCGCAACAAGGTGCCGCTGGCCGGTATCTACTCGCTGCCGATCCTGAGCGGGCAACTGCTGCCGAAACTCGGTGCCAAGGACGCCAACGTCCTGCTGGTGACCATGCACGGCGCCTCGGGCCTGCGCCAGACCTTTTTCCGCGATCAGGAGCTGAAGGTCAGCCGTCTGGCGAAGATGCCGCGCCTGGGCACGGTTCCTTACGCCGCGCATGTGCTCGGGGAACTCGACAAGGTCCGGCGCTACCTGAACAGCCTGCGGTTGATCGCCCGCGATGCGCCGTTATCCGTGTACATCCTGAGCAGCGGCGACCTGCTCGCCGATCTGAAGGAGCAGTGTCGCGATTCCGATCAACTGCGGTATGTGCTGACGGATATCGCGGATCTGGGCCGGCGTCTCGGGATCAGCGGCGCGCTGACGACGCCGTACAGCGACGCGCTGTTTGCGCAGTTGCTGCTCCAGAACCGGCCGAAGAACCAGTATGCCACCCGCGGCGACACCAGCTATTACGGCCTCTACCGGTCGCGCGCCGCGCTCATGGGCATAGCCGGCCTGATGTTGCTGTCGAGTTCGGTGTGGAGCGGATTTCAGTTCATCGAGGGGGTGTCGCTGCGCCAGCAGGCACTGGACGCCAGCCAGAAGGCGAAGTTCTACGAAGCGCGCTACGAGATTGCGCGCCAGCATCTGCCGACGACACCGGTGCCGCCGGAATCCATAGCCCGGGCGGTCGAGCTGGTGGATACCTTCGGCCAGTACAAGGCCACGCCGCTCGATCTCCTGCTCGAAGTCAGCAAGGCGCTGCAAGGGTTCGACACGGTGCAGATCGATCGCATCGACTGGCTGGCGAGCACCAACCCGGAGGCGTCGGTTCAGGGCGGCAAGGACGTGGCGCCCCAGGACCCCGGCCTCGTGCAGCAACTCGGCAATCTGATTGCGCCGCGCGCGCAGCAGGCGGCCGCGAATCCGTCGCCGGCCGCCTATCGTTACTACCACATCGCCGAAATCGGCGGCCGCATCGATCCATTCACGGGTGATTTCCGCGCGGCGCTCGATACCGTTAATCGCCTGGCGGAATCATTGCGAGTCCGCACGGGCATGCAGCAGGTCAGGGTGCTGGCGCTGCCGCTCGACATCAGTTCGTCGGCCAAGCTGCAAGGATCGGCCGACGAGGAAACGAAGGCGCAGGAGGCGAAATTCTCGCTGCGGGTGGTGATGGGGGTGGGTAATGGCCAAGGCTAAGACCGACTGGGGCTTCCTGCGCGGCGCGCTCGGCGTCTTCGCCATCTGTGTGCTGATCAGCGCCGGCCTGATCGCCGGCAGCCTGTACTTCCGGGCGTCGATGGAGTCGGACTTCAAGCGCCACCAGGCGGCGTTCCAGACGGCCAGCCGCCGCTATCTGTCGGTGGACGAGGAGGAGCGCATGATTCGCGAGCATTACCCGCAGTTCGTCGAATGGTACAACCGCGGCGTGCTCGGCCGCGAAAACCGGCTCAACTGGCTGGAGGTGATCCGGTACGCCGGCCAGCACATCCGCATGCCGGAACTGCGCTACCAGATCGAGTCGCAGGCGCCCTACAGCCCGCCCTTCCCGGTCCAGGCGGCGGGCTACAACATCCACGCCTCGATCATGAAACTGGAGATGGGCCTGCTGCACGAATACGACCTGGCATCGATGCTGGACGAACTGAACCGCCGCGCCGCCGGCCTCTACAGCGTCGACCGCTGCCTGCTGACCCGGACCCAGAAGCAGATCGGGAGCGACGCCAGCCAGAAGAACATCAACGCTGCCTGCGAACTGCGGTGGCTTACAATTAACACGCCGGGCGAAGGCATCGTCCTGAAGTGAGGGCCTGAACCGATGAGCCGAGCCAGCATCGTCCTCGCGGCTTTCCTCGCCGCAGCCATCATCGCGCCGGCGGCAACGGCCGAGCCTCTGGGCCGCCTGTTCACGACGCCGGAGGAGCGGGCCATGCTCGAACGCCTGCGCCATGCCCCGCCGCCGGTCGAGAAACCGGTCGTGCAGCAGGTCGAAGTGCCGCCGGCTCCGCCCGTTCAGCCGCCGACACCACCACCGCCGGTGCCGTCGATCAAGGTCAAGGGCGCGGTGGCCCGCTCGGGCGGGGAGGGCACCGCCTGGGTCATCGTCAACGGCGTCAGCACCCTCAACACCCTCAACGACGATCTGAGCTCGCAGTACATCAGCGTCGATACCCGCCGCATGCGCAACGGCGAGGTCCCGATCGAACTGCCCGACGCCACCGTCATCCGGCTCAAGCCGGGCCAGACCTACGCCCCGGCCCCTGCGGCCGTGGACGCGGACTTTGGGCCGGACCCGAGCCGCTGAAGCACCGGCCTTCGCCACTACGCCCAACGAGTGCCAAGGAAACCTCTGAATAAGTCCACCAGCCGTCGTGCCGGCGCACGCTGGTACCGACTGCCGTCATGCCGGCGGAAGCCGGCATCCAGTCATTCCCGGTATTCACTGGATCCCGATATTCATCGGGGCGACGGTTGGGTGACTTGCGTCGGAATGACGAGCGTGCCCGCGCCGTCACTTTTTCAATGGTTCCCGGGTAAGGGCTGTTGGCCACGAAGCGGCCCCGGGCGGCAGCGTGGCGCGGCGCTGCTCGCCTTCATGCTGATGTTCGTCAGCGCCGCCTCGTTCGTGTTCCTGAGCCGGCTCAACGCCGCCAGCCAGCAGGCCTACCGCGACCAGCAGACCATGCGCGCGCTGAAGGAGGCCAAGGAGGCGCTCCTCGGACGCGCAATTGCGGACGCCAACAGACCCGGAAGCCTTCCATGTCCGGATACTGATAACGACGGGAGTTCACAGCTTTTTGCCGGTCCTAATTGCCCGTCATACGTTGGCCGACTGCCGTTTCGAACGATTGACATGAATGATCTCAGGGATGGTTCGGGTGAACGCCTGTGGTACGCCATGTCGTCAAATTACAAGGATTACGATTCCGGTGAACTAAACAGTGATACGCCCGGGCTCATTTCAGTTGATGGCAACAGCGACATTGTGGCCGTGGTCGTTGCTCCGGGCGGAGCCGGTGCCGGCCAGAATCGCGTCAGCAACTCTGTCGCCGACTATCTGGAGGATGCGAACAGCGACGGCGACACGAGCTATGCGACGTCAGGCGGGGGCAATTTCAACGACCGCATCATTATCATTACTCGCACTGAACTGATGGCGGCGATCGAGCAGCGCATTGCCCGTGAGGCCACGAATTGTCTGGATGCCTACGCCATCGGATCGGGAACCAAGTACCCGTTCCCCGAAGCACTCACCGCGCCTGCCTGTGGCAACGTGACGTTCGGACGGATTTCCGGCGTACCTGACAGAGATGTCAATGTGCCTTCCTCGGACCCCGATGTTCAGGACTTCCAGAACGATCTGGATGCACTACAGGCGGCGCTGAACGACTACGTCGCCAACCCTGATGCGACAACGAACAACACCCTGCAGAGTATCGCCGACGACGTGAAGGATGCCGCCGACAGCGAACCGTTGAAGACCATCCTTGGCGATCCGTTATCCGAGCAAATGAAGAGTATGGCGGAGGACGTGAAAGACGTGGCGGATAATCTTCCACCCGTACAGGCTGACGTGGATGCGGCGCAGGATGCCTATGACGCCGCGATTACCGCTGCCACCACAATACTTTGCCCACCAACGACGGATGGGGCCATGCTTGCCGCGTGGCCCGCCGGCTGCTTTATTGCTGGCACCTACTGGGATGATTGGCAGAATCTCGTCTTCTATCAGGTTGCCGATGGGTATAAACCGGGCAGTGCGGCCACCTGCGGTGCTACCTGTCTGACGATTAACGGAACGGGCAGCTATAGGGCCACCGTGCTGGTGGCGGGACAGTCAATGGCCGGGCAGGATCGGAGCGTCGCACAGGATCCGCCAGCCAATTACCTCGAGGAGTCGGATCCGGCCAATGGAAAATCGAATGTTCATACGGGTGTTGCGCCAGTAATCGCGTTCGAAACCTACCGTCGCAGCGATACCCTGCACACCCAAGTCAACGACCTGGTGCTCTGTATGGACGGCAACACGGCCTGCAACTGAGCATGAGCACCAACCGGAGCGCGTTCCGCGGTGTTACGCTGATCGAACTGGCGATCGTGCTGTTCATTGTCGGGCTCCTGCTGACCGGGTTGCTCGGGCCGCTATCGACTCAGCTGGAGTCGCGCGAGCGCCAGCAGACCCAGCAGCAGTTGGAGGACATCAAGGAAGCGCTTATCGGCTTTGCGATTGCAAACGGTCGGCTACCCTGCCCGGACGATCCCGCAAGCGGCGATGGCGTGGCCGACCCTGACGCGTCTGGTGCATGCAACACGAGCGAAGGCTTTGTTCCTTGGGCCACATTGGGCACCGCGCAGGGCGACGTCTGGGGCAATCGCTACCGGTATCGTGTCACGCAACCCGGATTCACCACCGTCGATGACGGAATCTGTCTCCCAACCGACGATGATCTCGACCTGTGCGAGACGGGAACTATCGATATCAAGACGCGGGCTGCGCCGGGTACGGAGGCACTCATTGCCGACGATGTGCCGGCGGTGATCGTGTCCCACGGCAAGAATGGCCTCGGCGCCACATCGGTGGAAGGGAACGCCAGGCCCAATCCGCCGGCAACCACCGATGAGAACGACAACCGCGATGCGAACACTGATTTTCGCAGCCGGACATTCTCTACCGGCGAGGGTGACTGCGACGATACCGACAACGCCAAACCTTTCTGTGCGTTCGACGACATCGTGGTGTGGATTTCGCCGAACATCCTCAAGAACCGCATGGTGACCGCCGGCCGCCTGCCGTAACCGCTGTCGCTGCCGCCGCGTCCCGGGCGCAAGGCCGGGCTACGGGTTGCCGGGCGGGGCGGGTTGGGGCGGGCGCTCGAGGGCGATACCCTCGAAGATTTCGTTGATGGCGACGGTGAGGTCGGGAAAGCGCAGGCTGGTGAGCGCCTCGCCGGCGCGGGCGAGCAGCGGGGCACCGTAGCGGCCGTCTTCCCCGCGGCGATATAGCTCCACGAAGCCGTTCGGCGACACGATCCAGTATTCGGCCACGCCGGAGTTTTCGTAGAGCTGGCGCTTCTCGCGCCGGTCGCGGGCCTCGCTCGTCGGGGAGAGTATCTCGATGACGAGGTCGGGGGCGCCGAGGATGGCCGCCTCGCCGATCTTCTTGGGGTCGCAGACCACGAGCAAATCGGGCTGCACCACGTCGTGGTCGGAGAGCTTTACGTCGATCGGCGAGTGAAACGGCCGGCAGCCCTTGCCGCGGAAGTGGTTGAACAACAAGCCAGCTAGGTTCTGCTGAACGCCTTGGTGCCGCGTCGTGGGGGCGGGCACCATTGCATACGCCTCGCCGGCGATGAGTTCCCAGCGCGTCTCGTCCGTCCATGTCAAATAATCGGAATAACTGAACCGTGGTGTGTGCCTGAGCGGGTTCGCCATTTCGCCAAGCTCCGTTGTGCGCGCCAGTCTCAGGATAACAGACCGCTCAGGTGGGGGTGAACAGCGGATACTGGGCGCCGGGCGGTGCTGGTACCGCGCGGCTGGCCAGTTCGAAGCAGACGTGCCCGGGTTCGTTGCGCAGCAGGTGCAGCGTGTAATCGTAGCTCTCGGCCAGCCGCGCCGCCTGATAGAGCCCGATACCGAGTCCGGATTCCGAGGCCAACGGCTGCCGGAAAAGTCGATCAGCAATCGCGGCCGGCAGCGGGCTGCCGTCGTCGGCGATCCTGAGGACCAGATTCTGGTCCGTGGCCTGCAAGTGCACCGCCGTCCTGAGCGCCGGCTCCGTGAGCTTCTTGTTGCGGGCGTTCTCGAGCAGATTCTCCGTGACGCTGTCGAACAGATCGGCCGGCAGGGTCCGGTCGGTGTCGATGGCGGCGGTGAACTTGACGTCCTCGCCCGGATTACGGGTCCTGATCTGTTCCCACCATTCCGGCACGGGCAGTTGCTCGCTCACGGACTTTTCGGGGGCCTGCAGCTTGTCGAGCGCCAGGCGCAGGCGCTGGTTGATCAGGGGCAGTTGCCGCTCCAGGAGCTGGCGCCCGCGGGCGCCCTCCTGCCGCCGGTCGACCGGCGGTTCGGCGAGCCGATCCTGGGCCAGCGCCATCGTGATGGTCTGCAGCGACTGCAGCAGGTTCTTGATGTCGTGCGTGACCCGCGCCCCGGTCTCGTGGATGGCCTGCATGTGCGCCTGGCGGGTGAGTTCGGCCTCGCGCCGCTTGGCGACGTAGAAGTCACCGAGCAGATGGACCAGGAGCTTGCCGTGCAGCAGCAGCGTCGGGCCGGCGGGGCGATGGGTGTACAGGATCACGCGCAGGGAATCGGCGTCGATGCGGATTGGGTACCGGCCGACAGCGCCGGCGCGGCCATCGCCGTCGTCGCCATGCCATTCGACGCCCTGAACCCACGGCAGCTTGACCAGCTCGACCATCGCCGCCTGCAGAAAGGCCGGCGGCGTCTGTTGCGTGTCGGCGAGGCGCGCGAGTTCCGCGAGCCAGGTCTCGAAGGGCGTGCCGATATTGAGCAGCGACCGTTCCCAGAGTTGCGCGAGGCCGCTACTGCCGCCGGCCCGCGGCGTGATCAACCAGCTGATCGCGAACAGGAACGTGGCCAATACCAGCAGCGATTGCAGCAGTGCTACCGGATAGGCAGAGCCGGTGCGGTACATGTGCACCAGGCTGCCGAGGGCGACCAGTGCTGACATCAGGGAAGCGGTCATGCCGCGGAAGAGATCGAGCGGCGCTCGCGGCCGCTGTGATTGCCGCGGTACGCCCATCAGCGGCAACGCTGCCGGCACCGCCAGCAGGCCGTACTGGAACAGCGTGACGATCGCCGCTGGCAGGCCGCGCACGTAGAAGAGTTCCGGTATGCAGCGGATCAGCAGCTCGGACACGAGGAAGACGAGGGTCAGCAGATTACGATAGCGCTTGACGCTGATTGCACTGGCCCGGCCGCCGACCAGCCCGATCAGCAGGATCAGCCAGGCCATGATCAGCCACCAGTCGATGAACAACACGAAGGTTACGGTGAACACGAGGAACAACGCCGCGCCCGGCCAGTCCAGCCGCTGATCGCCGCGCACCACCGGCTGCCAGAGCAGGAACAGGCCGAGATGCACCAGCAGCATCGACGCCGCCACCGGGTTTTCGGGCGGCGACCAGATCGCGAGATGCAGGGACAACAGCATTGCCGCGAGCACCCAGTGTTCATGGTCACGCGTAAGGGTGATCAGCCGATCCGGTCGGTTCGATGCGGTCATGACGGCCGTGTCGCGGGCGTTGCGCAGTCGTGGGGCTATGGTACAGGATAACCCGATGGGCGTTCCGATCCGGCGTCAGCTCCATTCAATCGCGGCGTTCACCGTGCTGGAGGCGGTGCGGGTGCGCTTCTTCTGGCTGGCTGGCGGCATATTGCTGGCGGCGCTGTTGACGGCCGAGTTCGCCGGGGCCCTGGCGCTGACCGAGGCGGTGACGATGAAGGCGGCCCTGTTCGGTTTCCTGCTGAGGGTGGCGGCGGTGTTCGCGGTGTGCCTGTTCGTGGCTGCCAGTCAAACGCGCGAGTACGCCGACAAGGGCACCGAGATGCTGCTGGCGTTGCCCCTGTCGAGGGCCGTTTACTATTTTGGCAAGCTGGCCGGTTACGGCGCGGTCGCGCTGCTGGTGGCCGCCGCCGCCGGCGTGGTCGCGGCCGTTTACGCTCCGTTGCCGCAGGCCATCCTGTGGGCCGCGGCCCTCGGCTGCGAAATGCTGCTGATGGTGGCGGTGACGCTGCTCTGCCTGCTGACCCTGACCCAGGTGGCGACGGCCATCAGCGTGGTCGCCGGGTTCTACCTCCTGTGTCGCGCCATCGCCGCGATGCAGCTCATCGGTCACAGCCCGCTGATCGATGCGGCTGTTTGGTCGAACCAGTTCATCGCCGCGCTGCTCGATACCCTGGCCTGCGTGCTGCCGGAACTGTACCGGTTCGCGCCGAGCGAGTGGCTCGTGTATCACAATGCCGACTTCGCGGCACTTTGGCCCGTGCTCGGGCAGACGGCGGTATATCTGCTGCTGGTGGCCGGCGCGAGCCTGTTCGATCTGTACCGGCGGAACTACTGATGGCCGAGCGCCCGCTGTCGGCGGTGCCGGTGCCGGCGCTCGTGCTGCTGGCGGCGGCGCTGGCGGCGCAGGTCACCTGGCATGCGTTGCGGC
>Ga0233425_10003048_pt1 | contig 31484 bp, 22 predicted proteins | sample Watercolumn_Towu_2_FD_181712 | JGI IMG/M metagenome (GOLD analysis project Ga0233425, IMG submission 181712) | Freshwater microbial communities from Lake Towuti, South Sulawesi, Indonesia - Watercolumn_Towuti2014_140_MG | ecosystem: Environmental > Aquatic > Freshwater > Lake | place... | reverse complement strand
CTCAATTTTATTTTTTGACAGTATATAGATAACATAACATACATTAAATGTCAATAAAATAAAATAAATTATTTCTCTTCTTTCCAACTTCAAACCAAAAACCATTGTTACTATTTTGGTATAAAATTAGAGTTTGTCCCAAGGTTACGTGATAGTTGTGTTGTTGAGGGAATCAATGCCAAATATCGTTCAGACTCAAGGGGTGTTGATTTTGTGGATTGTCCACCTAAACGCCATGATCTCAACATAACTTAATCATTATCGTTTTTTTGATTAAGCAGGCCAATATAATAACTTTTTTCCCTTTAGGACCATCTGATTAATAGGGAACCCACATAGAAATCAGGGCCGGGATTGGGCAACAAAATCCCCTTTGGACAACCACAAAATCAACACCCCTTGAGTCCGCTTTCACGTAACTTTGGGACATTCCCTAAAATTAAATGAATAATAATTGGAGTTCAACAACCCGGACCGTCCCCTCCGGTTGGTCAAGGAATGCCTTGACGATCACCGGCTGAGTGCGGCTTTGATGATAAAGATATTGAAATTACTTAAAAACTACTTCACAATATAATTGCCGGGCGCAGTAATGTCATGCCCGAAATGGCGATTCGGTTTTAAAAAGCCTTCGGCAGCACAGCGAATACCTGGTTTCGGATGCAGCTTAACTACGGCCTAGCGCAAAGACGATAAAACGCTGTCGGTATTGTGGTGGAGAGGTTGGCATCAAAGGTTGCCTAGTCGGATTAACGGCGGCTGGAAACTATAATGATTTTTTTACCCCCCTGCCCGATTGGCCGATCAATTCCCGAAATTGATCGGCCTGTCTCCGGGCCTCCGGATGGTCGTGCAAATCCTCTAAACTGAATCGCATCTTTCGGGACCAGTTGGGATATTGGTTGGTCGTACCCGGAAGATTGAATTGATGCCTTTCGTTGAAAAGGTCCTCCTGACTTAGGACCGTCAACTTGGCCTCGGTGGAAACGAGAAAAGACAGGACCGCCCGGACCAAGCCGCCGGTCAAAGCCGGCTCTTCCTGGGCCTGAAGGGCCAACCCCTCCTCTTCCGAAAGAAACCCCAGTTCCTGAAGCCGATCGACGATCCGGCGTTTTTCCAAAATCCGCCCGGTAATGGCCTGGGGGAATTGGTCTTCCTGAGCGAAAAGACCCAAATCTTTTCGAAGAAAAAGATCGTCCATGGCCCAGAAACCGGCCAAAGGAGGCAGGTCATGGGTACTCACCGAGGCCAAAGCCGATTCCGGATAGGCCTGAGGGGCATTCAGATTCCCCTCTTGATTTTTTTCAAAATAAAACAGGCGGTATGAAAAAAGCCCTTTGTCCTGAAGAATCTCGCGCAGGCCGTCGGGCAGTGTTCCCAGGTCCTCCCCGATGATCAAGGTCTTATGACGAACACTCTCCAGGGTCAAAACCTGAAGCAGTTCCTCCAAGGGATAATTGACATAAGCCCCTTCTTTCGGGGTGCGGCCTTCGGGAATCCAGAATAAACGGCACAGTTTGAGGACATGGTCGATCCGCAGGGCCCCGCCGGGCCGGCAGTTCTTGGCGATCTCCCGGGCGAAGAATTGATAGCCGCCGCGGCGATAGGCCTCATTATTGGGCGGACAAAAGCCCCATTCCTGCCCCAAAGGCGCAAAGTCATCGGGAGGGCAGCCCACGCGCATGCCCGGGACGGTATAATCCCGCCAGGCCCAGCAATCGGCCCCCCCGGGATCGGATCCAAGGGCCAGGTCATGATACAGCCCGATCCCGGCCCCTAATGTCCGGGCCAAATCCTGTACTTCGGTGAGCTGCTCCTCGATCTGCCACTGAAGATACTTGTAAAACAGGATCTCCTGCTGATGCTCCCGGTGGAAAGCCCGGACTTCCGGGGAATCGGGATTTTGATATGGGGCCGGCCATTGTCTCCAAGTGGGCCGGTCTGGAAAATTCTTTTTAAAATGGGCTTCCAGGGCGCAGAAGAGGGCATAGGTTTCCAGGAGCTCCCCTTCCTGCCGCACATACCTCAGGAAGGCTTTCTGCCTTTCCGTTTCTTCTCCGGCCGGTTTCCAGTGGCGTTCTAAAAACGTTTCAAAAAGGATTATCAAAATCTCCGTCTTCAACCGGTCCGCTTTTTCAAACTGAACGGTTTCCGATCCCCTTAAATCCCGAAGAAGCTCTTGGGAGACCGGTTCCATGATCCGTTTCCAAGCCTTCAGGGAATAATGATATTCCTCTATGTCCTGAAGACTTAAATAAATGGGGTTGCGGTACATCCGGCTGGATGGATAATAGGGGCTGATATTATAGGGCTCCCGATTGGATAAGGCATGAAGGGGCAGGAGCCCGATGACGTCGACCTGCAGGGCGGGGACAGCCCAGCGCACCAGTTCCTTTAAGTCATGAAAATCCCCTATCCCCCAGTTATGCCTGGAGCGGAGACCGGCCAGGGCAATCATCAGTCCGGCCCTTCGCCCCTTACCCCTTAAGACCGGGGGAAGATAGGCCCGTTCCGGACAAACGATCAGCTTGAAAGGCTGCTCCAAACGCAGGCCGTCACTATGAAGGGTCAACAGGCCGTCATGATAACCCAGGGAAAGTCCCGGAGGGACCACCAGGGACCCCCTCACAACCCAATCTTTTTCTATAGAAACCGCTTCTTTAAATTGAAGCTGATCTGCGGCCATGTCAAAGGTCGTCGTCTTTCCGGATTCCTCTGCGATCTTCAGCTGGACCCGGATATCGTCGGGAAGACGTGCCTTGTCGGACCCTCCTTTTACCGGGAACTGGAAGATCAATTCATGGGGCGATTGATTTTCGGAAACAATTAGAAGGTCATCGACCAATTGTTTCCATTCCTTCCCGGTCTCCTTTTGAAGCCCCTCTTTCAAAGCCTCGGGACTTTCCACTTGGCAGCCCATGGCCGAGAGGATTTTGCTTTGGGTTTCCGTGGAAACGGAATGGCCCTGGCCCCAGATGTCCCGATACTCAAGTTCCAGGCCCTTTTTCTCGGCCAGTCGGGCCAATAAGCTCTGATAGGTTTCCGTCACGCTCATAGATCTCCTAATCCCGGGATGCGGTTCAACCGCCCTTCCTCATTGAGGTGAATGTTAAAATTGAACCGGCTGTTTTCGATCAATTGTTTTACTATGCCGACCCCTTCCTTGACCGGGTCATATTCCGGGATTCCCCCATTGAGTAACCTTACCGGAATCAGTTTCCCTTCCAGGAAGTTGCCGGTTTCCAGATCCAGGTTGATCTTTAAAATCGCGCTGATGCCATTGGGTCCTTTCAGATTGAACATCCCGTAGGTTAAAAAATTTCCCAGGCTGTAGGCGATTATTTTCCCCTTGTACAATTCTAAGGCCCTGAGGACATGGGGCCCGTGTCCCAAAACCAGATCCGCTCCGGCATCAATAACCGAGCGGGAAAATAGCCGAACATTCCCCCTGTTCTCATTCAGAAAGATCTCGGTTTCGTTGGGGACCTCCACTGCGTTTCTCCCTTCGGCCCCTCCGTGAAAGGAGACTATCACCAGGTGATGGTCCTTTTTTAAATCACCGATGATCTCCCGGGCCTTTTCAATATCCAAAATAGAATAGGCAAAACTGGAGGGCAGATAGGAAAAACCCACCAGAGCGACTCTCTTCCCCTTGATTTCCATCCTGGCAACGGCTTTACCTCCTATAGGCTGAATGCCTAAGGATTCCAGGATCTCCAGGGTTTTTTTTAGACCTTCGATTCCAAAATCCCAGGTATGATTATTGGCCACGTTCAAGGCATTAAAACCGGCTTGTTGGAGATATCGGCCATAACGGGTCGGCATTTTGAACTCAAAGCAGAACCGGCTTTTTTCCTCCCGGCATTTAGTCGATTCCCCCTCATCCAGCAATGGGCCTTCCAGATTCCCGAAAATAATGTCTCCACCTTCCAGAAGAGGGCCGATCTCTTTAAATAAATCCTCCCCGTCATTGGGTGGCAATATCGTCCGAAAACCTGTTGACCCCATCATGATATCTCCGACGGCCACTACGGTCAGATAACCATTCGACAAGTCCTGAGCGGAAGCCCTGGTCTCTATAGCCGCCAAAATAAGAAGGAGAAGGAAAATTTTCCGTTTCAAGGAAGACCTTTATTACCTTAATAGTTTAGATGGTTATTTATACACCAGAACCGCCTCTTTGTAAAAAACTTCCTTTAAGGGAAGTCTTTCTTTAGACTTACGGAATCCTTGACATCGGATTCATAACATTATAAAAAATGTCTACCGGATTTCTATCTCCTTGTATAGGATTCTATCTTGGATCTAATGACCAAACCTGCCCTCAAAGGGCCGATCCTTTTCCTGAGTTCCGGAACGTATTTGGGCTATATCCCCCTGGCCTCCGGCACTTTTGGAACTCTCTGGGGATTGCCGATTTTTTTCTTTCTATCGGTCCAACCCTTCCGGAACCAATTATTTATTCTGATCATTTCTATTGGGTTGGCTATCTTTATTGCCGGGCAGGCGGAGAAATTTTGGGGCAAGAAAGATCCCTCCCGAGTGGTTATTGATGAAATCGTCGGTTATATGGTAACCGTGGCCGGTCTTCCTTTTACCTGGACCACCGCCATTCTTGGCTTTTTTATTTTTCGGTTCATGGATATCGCCAAGCCATTTCCGATTCGGAAAATAGACCGATCATTTCCTGGCGGGTGGGGAATCGTTCTGGATGATGTTTTGGCCGGGATTTATAGCCAAATCCTTCTTCGTCTCTGTCTCCTTTATCTTTACCCTGGCAAGGTTTAAATGAGCTTAAAAATTGAGATCATCGGCATAGGAAATGAATTGACCACCGGTCGGGTCCAGGATCAAAATACCGGCTATGCCGCTGCCCGCTTACATTCTTACGGGTTTCAGATCGATCGGATTATTTTAATCGGGGATCAACCAAGAATTATCCGTTCCTCTCTTAAACAAGCTGAAAAAAGAGCTGATGCCGTTTTAGTGACCGGGGGCTTGGGAGGGACCCTGGATGATTTGACGGTGGAAGCCGTCTGCCGAACCTTTAACCGCCCCTTGGTCCTCGATAAAGGGCTTCAAGCCCAAATCAAGCGGTTTTTGAGCAAACGGGGGATTCCCTGGGACCCTCTATTTGAAAAAATGGCCTGGCTCCCGGAGGGAGTGGAATTATTTCATCCCCGGCCTAAGGCCTGTGGTTTTATGATGCTGGAAAAGGGCAAACCGTTCTTTTTTCTGCCCGGAGTTCCGGCGGAGATGCATCGGTTTTTGGACAAGAAGGTCATCCCTTATTTGCTCCAGCACAACCCCGGCCGGGAAATCATCAAACAACGTATCTACAAATTATTCGGTTTATTAGAGCCGGAGATCAATGAAAAATTGAAGGATTTGGAGAAACGCTTCACCTCCCTTCATCTCGGTTTTTACCCCAATTTCCCCGAACATCATCTGACTGTTTCCGTACGAACGGAAAACCTTCAAAAGACCGATCATCTCCTTGATGTGATAGAATCGATCATTGAAGAACGCTTGGCCTGGTATTTGATTTCTAACAACAGCCAAACCTTGGAGGAAGTGGTCGGCGAGTTGTTCCTGGCAAAAAAATTAACTCTTTCCGTAGCCGAATCCTGCACCGGAGGATTGATCGGCCATCAGATTACCAGTGTACCGGGCAGTTCTGCGTATTTTGACCGAGGATTAATTGTCTATAGCAATTCCGCTAAAAAAGAACTCTTGAATATCCCCAAACGCATTCTAGACCGTTATGGGGCGGTCAGCCAAGAAACCGCTCTCTTGATGGCCGAAGGGATCAGAAAATTAAGTGGTTCGGATATAGGTTTGTCGGTAACCGGAATAGCCGGGCCGGGAGGGGGGACCCCGGAGAAACCTGTCGGCACGGTCTGGATTGCCTTGGCCTCCGCTAAAGGAACCCAAGCCGGTTTATATCAATTTGACGGCCGGCGCGATCAAATAAAAACCATGACCGCCTATACGGCCCTGAATGAGGTCCGGAAATTTCTATTAACAGGTTGACCCAAAAGGCCCATCTCCTACGTTATCCTTTTCCCTCGTCATTGTGACGTACTTCTATGTACTTCTCATTCCTAGGGATTTCGGATGCCTTGTATCTGGACCTTTTTGATCAACCTGTAATAAAAAAATTTTCCCTCAAAGTGTTACGTCATCAAAAGGGATTTAAACGAATACAAAATCCAAATAGTGTACCCTTACGACGAACTGGACTTAAAGAATAATGATCCGATCTTTTTTAGCGATTGACTTGCCTGAATCAATAAAAAAAGTTATTGTAGATTATATAAAGGACCTTCGTCAGGTTCCTTCATCCGTCAAATGGGTTTCTCCCCAGCAGACCCATTTGACCTTGAAGTTTTTCGGTTCCATCTCGCCGGAAACAGTTGAAAAAATTTCTCAAACCCTGCGGAAGGATATTTCTGAATATCCCTGCTTCAATCTGGGTTTAAAAGGGATCGGGGCCTTCCCTAACCTCTTTAGACCCAGGGTGATCTGGATGGGCCTGACAGGAGACAGGGATAGGCTCGCGGCATTACACCAAGTCATTGAGGAGGCCCTGGCTTCTCTGGGCATCCCAAAGGAAGAAAGGCCTTTTCATCCCCATTTGACTTTGGGAAGAGATAAACTGAATCAGCTCAACGAGCCCTTATACAAAAAAATGACCGGCTGGGGCGACAGAGAAACGGCTTCTTTCCCAGTGGAAGAACTGGTCCTTTTCAAAAGTGACTTAAAACCGAACGGTCCGGTCTATACGAAATTAGAGAGTTTTTCTTTGAAAAGGATTTAATGGGACACTAAAAATTTTTTAATTTTCCTTGCCCTATGCCGGGGTACCACGAAGCATGAAAAAGGATTCAAGGGGCCAAGGGGTCTAGGATCCAAGTGAAAGGCGTTGAAGGTGAACCGCTTGAACCCTCGAATCCTAGAATCCTTGAACCCGATTTACGCGCTAAACGATTTATAACACTTTAAACAATTAGGGAGGCGACATGAAAGGTAACGGAGAGAAAGGCAGTGACAAAGGCCGGGCCGTGGAAATGGCCATGAGTCAAATCGAAAAACAGTTCGGGAAAGGGTCGATTATGCGCCTGGGGACCGAGGCCTTGACCGCTGACGCCCCCTATATACCCACAGGCTCACTTTCGCTGGACATCGCCACCGGCATAGGGGGAATCCCCAAGGGAAGGATTACTGAAATCTTCGGCCCCGAATCCTCCGGGAAGACTACCTTGGCTCTGCATACCATTGCCGAGGCCCAAAAGAAAGGAGGCTTGGCCGCCTTCATCGATGCCGAGCATGCCCTGGATATCAATTATGCCCAAAAATTGGGGGTGAATTGTGACGACCTATTGGTCTCTCAGCCGGATAATGGGGAACAGGCCCTGGAGATCGCCGAGATCCTGGTGCGCAGCGGGGCCATGGATATCGTCGTCGTCGATTCCGTAGCCGCCCTGGTTCCCCGGGCCGAGATTGAGGGGGAAATGGGAGATGCCCATATGGGACTTCAGGCCAGACTCATGTCCCAAGCCCTAAGAAAACTGACCGGCACCATCAGCAAAACCCAGACCTCCCTGGTTTTTATCAACCAGATCCGCATGAAAATCGGGGTGATGTTCGGCAATCCGGAAACGACGACGGGTGGAAACGCCTTGAAATTTTATGCCTCCCTGCGGCTGGATATTCGAAAAATCGGCACCCTGAAAGACGGGCAGGAAATTATCGGCAGTCGGACAAAAGTCAAGGTCGTCAAAAATAAAATTGCCCCGCCTTTTAAAGAGGCTGAATTTGATATCCTTTATGGGGAAGGGGTTTCCAAGGAAGGGGACATCCTCGACCTCGGGGTGGCCCATGATATCATCGAGAAAAGCGGCACCTGGTATTCCTATGGCGGCAACCGCATCGGACAGGGCCGGGAAAATGCCCGGATCTATCTGAAAGATCATCAGGACTATCTAAACGAAGTAGAAACCAAGATAAAACAAACTTATGGTTTGATCAAAGAAACGGGACAATAAATAAAAGCGGTTCAAGGTGCAAGGTATAAGGTTCAAGGAAAACCGTCCCACCGTTACCTTATACCTTACACCTTATACCTTATACCTTTTTTGGGAAAGGATTGGACGTGAAAACCGGGACTGAAATTCGCCAGATATTTTTAGACTTCTTCAATAACGAAGGTCATGAAGTTTGTAAAAGCGCTTCCTTGATTCCTCGAGACGACCCCAGCCTGTTGTTCACCAATGCCGGAATGGTCCCTTTCAAACGAGTTTTTCTGGGTGAAGAAAAAAGGGACTATCTGCGGGCCGCTTCCAGTCAGAAATGCGTGCGCGCCGGAGGGAAACATAACGATCTGGAAAATGTCGGCCGCACAGCCCGCCACCATACCTTCTTTGAAATGTTGGGCAACTTTTCCTTCGGCGATTATTTCAAGACCGAAGCCATACGGCTGGCCTGGAAGCTCCTAACCGAGGTCTACGGCCTTCCGCCGGAAAAGCTGTATGTTTCAGTCTATGAGAAAGACGACGAGGCCTTTCAAATCTGGAACGAAGAGATCGGACGTCCCCAAGATTCTATCGTCCGCCTTGGGGAAAAAGACAACTTCTGGGCCATGGGCGATACCGGTCCCTGCGGTCCCTGCTCGGAGATCCTGATCGATCAGGGTGAGGCCCTCGGCTGCGGGAGACCGGATTGCGCACCGGGCTGTGATTGTGACCGTTATCTGGAAATCTGGAATCTGGTTTTTATGCAATTTAACAGGGACCAGAGCGGCCAGTTATTCCCTTTGCCTAAACCCAGTATCGACACCGGCATGGGTTTGGAACGTATCTCCGCTGTCCTCCAAAAGGTTCCTAACAATTTTCTGACCGATCTTTTCAAAGATATCATCTCGGCCATTGAAAATGTTTCCGGGACACGTCTGGGGCAAAAAGAGGAAACGGATGTGGCCATAAAGGTTATTGCCGATCACAGCCGGGCTTTGGCCTTTCTGCTGGCCGACGGGATCATTCCCTCTAATGAAGGCCGGGGCTATGTCGTCCGCCGTATTTTACGCCGGGCCGCCCGATTCGGTAAGGTTCTGGGTATCGACAAGCCTTTCTTGTTTCAAATGGCCCAAGTAGTGGCCGAGAGCAATTCCCAGATTTACCCTGAAGTCAAGGAACAGATCTCTTTTGTCTCCCAAATCATCCAAAAGGAAGAAGAACGGTTTTTGGAGACCTTGGATTTCGGTTTAAAACTGTTGAACGAAGAAATCGATCGACTCCTCCAAAAAGGCGAAGGGGTATTTCCCGGTCATCTCATTTTCAAACTTTATGATACCTACGGCTTTCCCCTGGACATCATCCAGGATGTGGTCCGGGATTCCCGACTTCAGGTTGACGAAGGCGGATTCAACCGGCACATGGAAAAACAAAGGGAAATGTCCCGCCAGTCCTGGAAGGGGAGCGGAGACCGGGAATTTCCAGAGGTCTATAAAACCCTAATGACCAGAGGGTTAAGCAACGAGTTTGTCGGCTATACCGCCGGAGAGAGTTCTTCCATTATTTTAGCCCTGATTCAGGAAGGGCAAGAGGTCCCCCAAGTCAGCGGGGCCGCGGAAGTGGAAATCGTTGTGGCCCAAACTCCTTTTTATGCCGAGTCCGGAGGCCAGGTCGGTGATCAAGGGACCATTTCCTCCGCCCGGGGAACCCTTTCCGTGGAAAACACCTTTTCCCTGCCCAACGGTTTGATCGTCCATCGCGGCCGGATGCAGCAGGGGTCTTTAACGGCTGGAGAGCAAATCACCCTTTCGGTTTCCAGAGAATGGCGGGCCAACGTCTCCCATAATCACACCGCCACCCACCTGCTTCATGGGGCCTTGCGGCGTGTCCTGGGTGAACAGGTTAAACAGGCCGGCTCTCTGGTAACCCCCCAGAGACTGCGTTTCGATTTTTCCCACTATTCACCTCTGTCCCTTCAGGAACTTCAGGCCGTAGAAACCCTGGTCAATGAACAGATCCAGGAAAATATTCCGGTCCAAACAACCGTCATGGATTACGATCAGGCCAAGGCCACCGGGGCCATGGCCTTGTTTGAGGAACGCTATGGGGATGAAGTCCGTTTGGTGCGGATCGGGGAATTCAGCCAGGAACTCTGCGGAGGAATTCATACCTCTCGAACCGGAGACTTGGGGATTTTTAAGATTATCACCGAGGGAAGTATTGCCGCCGGGGTAAGACGAATCGAGGCCCTTACCGGCAATGGGGCCTTGAAAATTATTCATCAGGAAGAGGAACACCTCAAGTCCTTAAGTGAACTGTTAAAAGTGGGCCCGGATGATCTCTTTTCCAGGGTGGAAAAACTCCTCGCTCAACAAAAAGAGCTGGAAAAGGCCATTACCAAGTTAAAAAAATCGCAACTGACCGGAGGAGGAGGAGGAGGAGGAGGAGTGGATAACCTCCTCAAAAACGCTAAAGAGGTGAAGGGAATTAAGGTCTTGGCCTCCCCTGTCCCGACCTCTGACCCCAAGGAATTGAGAGATCTGGCCGACTCCCTTCGGGACCGCCTCGGGTCCGGCATTGTCATCCTCGGGGGAGTGAATGAAGAGAAATGTCTTCTGGTAACTGTGGTCTCCAAAGACCTGATCAAAAAATTCCAGGCCGGGAAGATCATCAAACGCCTGGCCAAGGCCCTGGGAGGTGACGGTGGTGGAAGACCGGATATGGCCCAGGCCGGAGGGAATCGTCCGGATTTATTGGAATCAACCTTGGCCCAGGTTTATGAGTGGATTGGGAAGGAAGGGAATTAAGGTTCCAGAAAACAGAATCCTGAATTCAGAAAACCCCCAGAAACCGGGCGGGGTTTATTCCGGCTTCTGGCTCCTTGTTCAGCTCTTGGCTTGTCCGTTTTTGAGGGCCTGATAAATCTGGTTGGAGAGGTGGCGGATAACCGCAGTCTTCTTTTTACCCCATCCTCCGGTGGAAGGTCGACTCTTATTTTCGATAATAATGGACAGGGCGTAATCGCATCCGGATTGCTGGCCTTTTTGATAGACAATACCACAGTCTCCATTCAGACCACGCACATAACCGGTTTTATCGGCCACGGCCACGCCGTCCTGGTTTATTTGGGGGGTTTTAATCCGGTAATGAATGTTCTTAAGCAACACATCATTCATTTTTTGAGAATAGTAGGGGCTGACCAGCTTCTGGTCATATAACAATCGATAAAACAGGGTGGTGTCGGCTGCCGAGGTCTGATTGGCATAGGTCTTTCCCCCTTCGGGGATAAGCTCCTTTAAACGAGTGCCGGAAAACCCTATGGAACGAACCAGGGCATTAACGGAATCCATTCCTTTTTGGGCATCTCCCTGCCCCAAGAGTTGAATCAAGGCGTTTGTGGACCCGTTATCACTAATGGCGATCATGCGATAGATATGTCGTTCTATTTCCGCAGTCTCCTGAAGATCCTGGCGGGCAATAGCCTCATATACCGCCATGAGAACATAGAGTTTGATCAGGCTGGCGGCATTTCGAACCACTTTCCCATTAATGTCCGCCAGCATTTTTTTGGCATTTAAATCATAGACCTGTAAGGAAATCTCGTCTCCCGGTAAAAGTTGACGGATGGCCTTTAGGTGAATGATCTCATTTTCTATTAGATTTTGAACGGGGCCCCCGACGACAACCGGGGGCCGCAAAGCCGGGACCTCCTGGGGACGGCTTTTTTCTTCGAGACCGGGCATCCCTGTCACCATGGTGGAAGGGATGGCTTTCTTAATCTGGTTGGAGGTCGTTTTTTTCTGCTTTTTCTTTCGGTTGGACCGTTTAGGTTTCTTTTTTTTAGCCCCTTTGTGAATGGTCTTTTTTGACTTAACCACCGGGCCATCGGACGTCTCGGCCGCCGGGAGAGGAGAGCCCCAGAAAAGAAAGAGGAAAAGAATTAACGCTAATATGGATGTTCGCTGAAAACTAATCATATAGGATATATAATAAAGATTTTTTTTCAAATGTCAAGTAATAATTGAGTTCTTTCTTTTAACATATTAAATTAAAGATAAATTTTAAAGGATTGCTCATGAAAAATCCTATCGCTTCCGGGACCCAATCGTGGGTTGAAATTCATCTCCCAGGTCTGAAAAAAAACCTAGAGGCAATCCGGAAAAGGTTGAATCCCTCCACCAAAATAATGGGTGTCGTAAAAGCAGATGCCTATGGGCACGGATTGGTTCCAGTGGCTCGGGAATTGATAGGCCTTGGCGTCCCCGCCTTGGCCGTAGGTTCTATGGTCGAAGGAATTCAGATAAGAGAAAAAGTCAGCACCAAGGTACCGGTAGTCGCCTTGCTCGGTTTGTATCCTGAAGAAACGGCGATTTGCCTTCAAAACGACCTGACGCCGGTCCTCTATACACTTGAAACGGCCCAAAGACTCCATAAGGCTGCTCAACGAAGAAAAATCCGCCTACCGATTCATTTGAAAATAGATACCGGGATGGGGCGATTAGGGATTCCCTGGTCTGAATTTGGAGAATTTCTAAAAAGAATTAAAACCTTAAAAACGCTCGAGGTGAGGGGATTGACCTCTCACCTCGGCCAGGCCGACGAGAGGGAAAGACCTTATAACCGGAGCCAGTGGAATCGTTTTGAAATCGCTTTAGCCCAAGCCAGAGAGAACGGTTTGGAACTTTCTGAAAATCATATTGGAAATAGTGCGGCCTTAATTAATTTTAAACATAGCCATCTCCACTATATCCGCCCGGGGATATTGCTTTACGGATCCAATTCGATCAGTTCTCCCGGCAGGCCCGGCCCCCTTCGTGTTGACCCCCTAATGACCCTTAAGAGCCGCATCCTTCAGGTAAAACAAGTCCCTCCTGGAGTTGAAGTCAGTTATGGGGGGACCTATATCACTTCCAAGCCGGAGACCCACGCTGTCTTGAGTATCGGCTATGCCAATGGTTATCCCAGGATCTTGTCCAATCGGAGCCATGTTCTGATCAAAGGCAAGCGGTTCCCGATTATTGGCCGAATCTGTATGAACCTGCTGGTAGTCCGAGTTGACAAAACCTTGTCCGGTCAAGAAGGGGAAGAGGTAGTCCTCTTGGGCCGTCAAGGACGGGAGGCCATTACCCCCGAAGAATTGGCCGGGCTGGCCGAAACCATCTCTTATGAACTCTTTTGCCTGTTCGGATCCCTTAATACCAGAAAATATTTAGTCGATTGACTTGGTATGAAGAAAGATTTATAGTAAAAAGTTTGAAGTAGAGGAATCTCCAGCCGGATCATTCCGAAAATATAGATTAAAGAGAAAAAAGTACCGTGCATGCTCAATTGTCCGCATTAATTCGAAAGGCCATGCTGGAAGGTGCCGACGAATCCGTAAAGAGTCGGTTGCAGGATTGGCCGGTTTCCGTTTCCATTCCCAACAATGAAATCTATGGGGATTATGCCGCCAACCTGGCCATGGCCTTGGCTAAGGAACTGAAACAATCCCCCTTAAAGATAGCCGAATCGTTAGTCAGCCGCATTGGGACGAATCCCCCTTGGCTGGAAAAGATCGAGGTCGTCAAACCGGGGTTTATCAATTTTTTCATAACAGCCGAAGCATTACAGAATAATCTCGCCTTGATAATCCGCCAACAAGCGGTTTATGGGCAAAGCCGACAGGGGAAAGGGCAAAAGATTCTTCTGGAGTTTGTCAGTGCCAATCCCACCGGCCCTTTGCATATCGGTCATGGGAGGGGAGCCGCTTGGGGAGGGGTCTTAACCAACCTTTTGCAAGCGGCCGGATATGAAGTAACCACCGAATATTATTTAAATGACCTCGGCACCCAAATGGAGACCCTGGGACGGTCCATCCAAGCCCGCTACCAGGAAATTCAAGGGTCGGATGAACCCTTTCCGGAAAACGGATATAAAGGGGAGTATATCAAAAGCCTGGCCGCCCGAATACAACAGGAGGAAGCCGGAAGGGGACAATCGGGTGCAAAACCGGATCTTCCTTTTTTTACCGTCTATGGGCGGGAAGCCATTTTAAAAGAAATCAGAGAAGACCTTGAGGCCTTTGGGATCCGGTTTGACTCCTGGTTCAGTGAAGAAAGTTTGGCCCATCAGGGCAAGGTGGACGCCTTGCTCCGGAAAATGAAAGATCTGGATTTGCTCTACGAAGAAGACGGAGCCCTCTGGTTCAAGAGCCAGTCCTTCGGAGATGAAAAGGATCGGGTAGTTATCCGAGCCAATGGGGCCTTAACCTATTTTGCTTCGGATATGGCTTATCACTTTGATAAATTTAAACGGGGCTATGATACCCTCATCAATATTTGGGGGGCCGATCATCACGGCTATGTCCCCCGTTTAAAAGCGGCCCTGGAGAGCCTGGGGTATCCTCGGGATTCCCTGACGGTCATCCTGGTTCAACTGGTAACGTTGATCCGGAGCGGGAAAACAGTGGCCATGTCCACACGGGCCGGTGAATTTGTAACCTTAAAAGAAGTCTTGGATGAAGTAGGAACCGATGCCGCCCGCTATATATTCCTGACCAGGCGCTCGGATAGTCCTCTGGATTTTGATTTGGACCTGGCCAAAAAACAGAGCAGTGAAAACCCGGTCTACTATGTCCAATATGCTCATGCCCGTGTTTGCAGTGTTCTGGCCATGGCCAGATCCCAAGGTTTTTCCCTCGAGGATGGGGGAACCGATTGCCTGCGGCGGTTGACTTTGCCCGAAGAGAGAAGACTCTGCAAGCTGTTGATGGACTATCCCGAAGAGGTCAACCAGGCCACCCTCAAGCTGGAACCGCATCGTTTACCATTCTTCCTGGGGGAACTGGCGGCCCAATTTCACTTTTACTACAACCATTACCGGATTATCCAGGAAGACATAGAATTAAGTCAGGCCCGCCTAATCCTTTCACAGGCCGTAGGAACGGTTATTCGGAATGCTCTAACGTTATTAGGCGTTTCAGCTCCGGAAAAAATGATCAGGAACCATGAAGAAACCTCAACCTTATAACCGCAAAAAGCGGTTTATTTTCGAACTATCCAGAACCCAGATGTTCTTCAGTATATTGGGGGCCTTGTTTATTCTAACCTGGGCCTTTATTCTGGGGATCTTTGTCGGTCGTGGCTACCTTTCCGACTCCATCACCCAGGGCTTTCAAAACCAGTTCCGAAAACTTCAAGCGGGAAAAAAGGCCCTGACCGACAAATATCTGGCTCAGGAAAAAAAAGCGGAGATCCCTAAGGATGAAGTGGTTAACCCCCGGCTGGAATTCTTTAATAAAAAACAGTCGAATAAAGGAACGGATACGGTCCAAATGACGGTCCCCCAGCCGACCCCGAAGCCAAATGCTGATATGGAAATAAAAAAGGCCCCCCCCGGTCCTCCTGCCGAAGCTAAGGTAAAAAAGGAAATGCTGGAAACGACGAATGAAGCAGGCAGTGTTCAGATCCAAATCGGATCTTTTCGGGAAGAAGTTTCGACACTCTCCTGCATTAGACGGCTTCAAGACAAAGGGTACCAACCTTCATTAAAAACAATAGAAGGAGGCAAAGGCTTCCGGGTCTTTTTGGGGCCGTTCAAATCAAAAACAGAAGCTCAAACGCTGATGAAAAAACTGGAACGGGATGGCTTCCAACCCGTTTTGGCGGAAAAGACTAATTGAAAGGACATCACCCTAAGGTGCAAGAGTTACGGTGTCGGTGTAAGGTTCAGGGTTAATATCCTTTTGCCGTGCACCTTAGGCCTTAGACCTTTTTATAATCATGCTACGCAAAGCCATCATGAAAGATGTCAAGCCCATCCAAAAGTTGTTGGAGACCTATGCCCAAAAAGGGTTGCTCCTGCCTCGTTCCCTCAGCGAGCTGTATGGGTATCTGAGAGATTATTATGTCTTTATACCTGAAGGCCACGAGGAACCTTGCGGCGCCTGCGCTCTCCATCTTTGTTGGGAGGATTTGGCTGAAATAAAATCGTTGGCCGTGGATGAGGCCTTTACCGGACAGGGAATCGGCAGCCGTTTAGTGGAAGCCTGCATTTCAGAGGCCATCACCTTAGGCCTTTATAAAATCTTTGCCCTTACCTATCGTGTGGACTTCTTCAAACGCTTGGGCTTTAAGGAAGTGGACAAGAGTTTATTGCCGCATAAAATCTGGTCCGATTGTCTGAAATGCGTAAAATTTCCCGAGTGCGACGAAGTGGCCGTCATGTTGGAGGTTTAGCAAAGAGTTCAACATTCAACGTTCGAGGTTCAACGTTAAAAGACCTTTTATTCTAGTGCGGTTTTTTTCAACCTAGAACGGTTAACGTTGAACATTGAACTTCTTTGGAAAGACATTATGTTCAACACCCTGCTTAAAAAAGTGATCGGGACCAAGAATGATCGGGAACTGGCCCAGATGGCCCCAATCGTCGATGAAATTAATGACCTGGAACGGGAGATGCGCACCTTGAGTGATGCTCAGCTCCAGGCCAAAACCCCTCAATTTAAGGAGCGTCTGGCCCAGGGGGCCACCTTGGACGACCTCCTTCCGGAGGCCTTCGCCCTGGTACGAGAGGCTTCGGTCCGTATTCTGGGCCTTCGCCCCTTTGATGTCCAGGTGATCGGAGGGTTCGTCCTCCATCAGGGTAAGATTGCCGAAATGAAGACCGGTGAAGGAAAGACCTTGGCCGCCACCCTCCCGGTATACCTGAATGCCTTGAGCGGTGAAGGCGTCCATGTAGTGACCGTTAACGATTACCTGGCCAAACGGGATAGTGAATGGATGGGGGGGATTTATCGGTTCTTGGGCCTCTCCGTGGGGGTCATCGTCCATGATATGGATAAGGAAGAACGCCGGACCGCTTACGGAGCCGATGTGACTTACGGAACCAATAATGAATTCGGTTTTGATTACTTGCGGGACAACATGGAATTTTCCCTGGCCGATTACGTCCAGCGCCCCTTTAACTACGCCATTGTCGATGAGGTGGACAGTATCCTGATTGACGAAGCCCGAACGCCCTTGATTATTTCCGGGCCGGCCGAAAAATCGACGCGGATGTATTATGACATCAACCAAATCATTCCCCGGCTTCATAAGGAGAAAGATTACACCATCGAAGAAAAGACGCGGACCGTGGTTTTAACCGAGGCGGGCGTGGCCCATGCCGAAAAATTACTCAAAGTGGATAACCTCTACGACCCCCGTTATATGCTTTTGGTCCATCATATCAATCAGGCCTTAAAGGCCCACACCCTGTTCAAGAAAGATGTGGATTACATCGTTAAAGAAGGGGAAGTGATTATCGTTGACGAATTTACCGGCCGCCTCATGCCCGGCCGCCGCTATAGCGAAGGCCTTCATCAAGCCCTGGAGGCCAAGGAAGGCGTGACCATTGAAAGCGAAAACCAGACCCTGGCCACCATCACCTTTCAAAATTATTTTCGGATGTATAAAAAATTGGCCGGCATGACCGGGACCGCCGACACCGAGGCCCCGGAATTTAAAAAGATCTATAATCTGGACGTCACCGTCATCCCTACCCATAAAAAAATGATCCGGGAGGATTTTCCGGATGTCATCTATCGCAACGAGGCCGAAAAATTCCAGGCCATCGTCGAAGAAATCAAACAGCTCCATACCAAAGGTCAGCCCGTGCTGGTCGGGACCATCTCCATTGAAAAATCGGAGCGCCTCGCCAAGGTCCTGGCCCGCCAAGGGATCAAGCATTCCGTCTTGAATGCCAAGAATCATCAATTGGAGGCCGAGATCGTCGCCTCGGCCGGGCAAAAAGGCGTGGTGACCATCTCCACCAACATGGCCGGACGGGGGACCGATATCGTCTTAGGAGACGGGGTGACCGATCTGGGGGGGCTGCATATTTTAGGGACCGAGCGTCACGAGTCCCGCCGGATCGACAATCAGCTCCGCGGCCGTTCCGGCCGTCAAGGGGATCCCGGCAGCTCCCGTTTTTATCTCTCTCTGGAAGATGACCTCCTGCGCATCTTCGGCTCGGACCGGATCGCCGGTCTGATGGGAAAGATGGGCATGGAAGAAGGGGAACCGATCGAACACTCCCTAATCTCCAAAGCCATTGAAAATGCCCAGCGCCGGGTGGAGGGGCACAACTTTGAGATTCGCAAGCACCTCATCGAATATGATGACGTGATGAACAAACAGCGCGAAGTGGTCTACGGTCAGAGGCGGAAGATCCTGGAAGGACTCGAGTTGCGGGAGATGATTAGGGAGATGAGCGAAGAGCTCCTGGACGACGTGCTGGATATCTTCCTCGATGAAAAAATTTCTCCCGAAGAGTGGGACCTGAAATCCTTGTCCGACAAACTCTTCCAGCAATTTTCCGTTAAGATCAGCCTGGATGGAAAAGAAGATTTGCCCGAAGCGGATGAAATAAGAGAACAGCTCCTCGAACAGATCTGGCTGACCTATCTGAAAAAGGTCGAGACCATCGGGCCGGAGGTAATGGACTCTCTGGAACAGATGGTCATGCTGGAAACGATCGATACGACCTGGAAAGATCATCTGCTGAACATGGATCACTTAAAGGAAGGGATCGGACTTAGAGGTTATGGTCAGCGTGACCCCTTGCGGGAATATCAACGGGAAGGTTTTGAAACTTTTTCGGAGATGATCGAGCGGATCAAAGAACAGACCATCGCCAATCTGTTCCGACTCCAATTAGCCCGGGAGCAGGATCTCCAAACCCTGCCGGAACGCTCGGAAAAGCCGATGTTCTTCAGCCACGGAGGGGAAGAACCCGCTGCACCCCAAAAAAGAGAAGGAAAGAAGGTAGGAAGAAATGACCCCTGTCCCTGCGGAAGCGGAAAAAAATACAAAAAGTGCTGCGGCCAAAAATAATTCTTATAAAGTCCCCGGTTTTTTAGCCGCCGCTGTTGCTGCGGAAATAAAAAAGGGGTCTTTAAAACCGGACCTGGGACTGATTGTCTCGGAAGTCCCGGCTGTGGCTTCCGCCGTTTTTACCCGGAATCAGGTTAAAGCCGCGCCGGTTCTGATCGATCAGGAACGGATCTCCTCCCGGGTCGGGCGGGCCATCCTGGTCAACAGCGGCAATGCCAATGCCTGCACCGGGATTCCAGGTCTTAAAGATGCCCAAAAATATTCACGCCAGCTTTCTCAGAAATTGTCCATTCCCGACGATCAGGTTTTTCTGGCCTCCACCGGTGTCATCGGGCAAAGGTTGCCCCTCTCTCGGATCAGCAAGGCCATCCCCGGCCTAACCCGGATGTTATCGACCGAAGGCCTGCCTGCTGTGGCCGAAGCGATTATGACGACCGATACCTTTCCGAAGATCCTCGCCAAAGAACTGGTTCTGGGAAAGAAAAAAATCCATATCGTCGCCATGGCTAAAGGGGCCGGCATGATCCAGCCGAATATGGCTACCATGCTCTGCTTTATCTTGACCGATGCGGCCATCTCCCCTGCCCTGCTGGATCAAATGTTAAAAGAAGCCGTGGATCGGTCCTTTAACCGTATTACGGTGGATGGCGACACCAGTACCAATGATATGGTCTTGGTCCTGGCCAACGGTCTGGCCGGGAATACCCTCTTGAAAAACAAATCCGGTTCCGGCGCCCGATCTTTCGCCCGAGCCCTGGAAGCACTATTGATAATCCTGGCCAAAATGATTATTCGCGATGGAGAAGGGGCCACCAAGGCGCTGACCCTTAAACTGGAAGGTGCTCGTAATGAAGAAGAAGCCAGAACCATGGCCTTCACCGTGGCCAATTCCCCTCTGGTCAAAACAGCCATCTTCGGACAGGACGCCAATTGGGGAAGGATAATGGCGGCTTTGGGACGGGCGGGGATATCCTTCGATCCCGACAGGGTGGATATCTTTTTTGATGCGGTTCAGGTGGTCAAAAACGGCATCGGCCTAGGGGCGGATGCCGAAAAATCGGCCGGGAAAGTTTTGAAGAACCCGGCCTTGACCATCCGGATCAACCTGCATCAAGGAAGAAGCCGGACATCGGTTTATACCTGCGATCTCTCTTTGGATTATGTCCGCATCAATGCGGACTATAGAACTTGAAAAAATACAAAGCAAAAGGATTCAAGGGGTCCTGGATCCAAGGATTCAAGTGAATGGGGAAGAAAGTAAAACCCTCGCACCCTGGATCCCTTGAATCCTTGACTCCTTTTTTATTTTCATGACCGTTGCCAAACTTCAAAAACTCATTCAAACGGCCCGGGGAGAAATACCGGCCGACCTGGTCTTGAAAGGGGGCCGGGTCATCAACGTCTTCACCTCTGCAATGCAGGAAACCGATGTGGCCGTATGTGAGGACACCATCGTCGGCCTAGGCGCCTATGAAGGGCTGGAGACTGTCGATTGCCGAAACCGTTTTATTGCCCCGGGATTCATTGACGGCCATCTCCATATTGAAAGCACCTTACTGACCCCGTCGAAACTCGCACCTGTCCTTCTTCCTCACGGGACGACTACTTTAGTGGCCGACCCCCATGAAATCGCCAATGTATTGGGGCATGCGGGAATTGACTTTATGCTGGCCGACAGTGAAGGGCTTCCCCTGGAGATGTATTTCGTGGCCCCTTCCTGCGTCCCGGCGACTCCTCTGGAAACATCCGGAGCCGCCTTAAGTGCAGAGGACTTATCAACACTCGGCCGGCACCCCAGGATATTGGGATTAGGAGAGATGATGAATTTCCCTGGCGTCCTTAAGGGCGATCGTGAAGTCTTAAAAAAAATCATCTCCTTTCCCAAAAAGATCAAAGACGGGCACGCCCCTTTATTAAAAGGGAAAGACCTCAATGCCTATTTGACCGCCGGAATCAGATCCGATCATGAAACTTCGGTCCTTTCCGAAGCCGGAGAAAAACTTTCCTCCGGCATGGTCTTGATGATCCGGGAAGGATCCAAGGCAAAAAATCTGCAGGAACTGCTGCCCCTGGTTTCGCCGTCCAATGCCCGCCGCTGTCTGCTGGTTACGGATGACCGTCACCCTCAGGACCTTTGGGAAGAAGGTCATCTGGATTATGTGCTAAAGCGGGCCTTGGAGATGGGACTGGACCTCTTCTCCGCCATTCAGATGGTAACCCTCAATCCGGCTGAATATTTTGGCCTCCATCACCTAGGTGCCGTTGCCCCGGGATACCAAGCCGATCTGGTGATTATCGACTCAATATCTTCGCTGGAAGTGGAGGCGGTCCTAAAGAAAGGAAAATGGGTGGCCCGGCAGGGCCGACTCCTGGGAGAATGGTCCAGACCGAACCGGCAGATCAAAGGGAAAGGGATGAAGATCAAAGATCTTACCCCGGACACCTTTAAGATCCCTGTTCAAGGGGAATGGGCCAATGTCATTGAGCTGATTCCCGATCAACTTCTGACAAAAAAAATTCGGACCAAGGTCAAAGAAGAACAGGGACTGATAGCCCTTAGCCCGGATGAAGATATCGTCTACCTGGCCTGCGTGGAACGCCATAAAGGAACGGGCCGGGTGGGCCTCGGCCTGCTGAAAGGCATGGGACTCAAACAGGGTGCACTGGCCTCTTCCGTGGCCCATGATTCGCACAACATTGTGGTGGTCGGACGGGATCGGAGGGATATGTTCCTGGCTGTCAAAACCATAGAAGAATTGAATGGCGGACTGGTGGTGGTTGTTCAGGAGGAAGTCAAGGCCAAACTCCCCTTGCCGGTCGCCGGCCTCATGTCCGATCAAGCCATGGAGCAGGTTCTTCTTCAGGAAAAGGCCTTGCTCGAAGCCGTGCCCCAGACCGGGTGCGAATCCATGAATCCATTCATGACCCTCTCCTTCCTGGCCTTGCCCGTCATACCGGAGTTGAAGCTAACGGATTTGGGCTTGGTGGATGTCGACCGCTTTGAGATCATCCCTTTAATGGAATAAGACGGGCATGAGGGCCAATAAAAATGGCCTCAATCCTCTAAACCCTTAACGTTGAACATTGAACATTGAACCGTTTTTATAAGGACTCCATTCACCCGGAACAGGCCGAAGTCATCCAGGCCATGCTCAAGCCGGAGACCTATCCCGAGCCGCCCGTCCGCATTACCCATCTCCAAACTCATATCTCCCATATTTTTTTAACCGGAGGTTTAGTCTACAAGATAAAAAAAGCGGTTCAATTCGATTTTCTGGATTTCAGTACTTTGACCAAGCGGGGCTATTATTGCCGGCAGGAGGTCATGCTTAACAGGAGGCTGACGCAAAGGATCTACCTGAGAGTGGTTAAGATCACCTCGGAAAACGGAAGACCGGTCATCAACGGAAAAGGACCTGTTCTGGAATATGCCGTATTGATGCGGGAAATGCCTCAGGAGCGGATGATGAACCGGATGCTATTAGCCGGAGAGGTCGAAGAAAAGGCCATTCGGGCTATTGTGCGGAAACTGGTCCCCTTCTACCGCCAAGCCCGCACCGGAGAAGGGATCGATCCCTTCGGGCAAATCGGAGTTATTAAAAAAAATACGGAAGAAAACTTTTTCGAAACCAAACCCTATGTCAACCGCCTGATCAGCCGCCGGGACTATCATCTCTTGGCCTCGGAAACCCGGAATTTTCTCCGGCAGCAAAAGAAGCTTTTTCAACAAAGGATCTCCGAAGGGTTTATCCGGGATTGTCACGGCGACCTTCATTCCGCCAATATCTGTCTGGACCAAAGGATCCAAATTTATGACTGTATCGAATTTAATCACCGCTTCCGCTATTCGGATGTCGCTTCCGACCTGGCCTTTCTCTCCATGGATCTGGATTTTCATGGGGTTCCACACTTATCAGACCTGTTGATAAAAGAATATGTGCGTCTATCCGGAGATCGGAATCTCCCCCGGGTGCTGAACTTTTACAAAAGCTACCGGGCTTATGTGCGGGCCAAAATCCACTCTTTCACCGCCCATGATCCGGAAATAGCTCCCGGAGAAAGAAGAGAAGAAAGCCGCCTGGCCAAAAAATATTATCATTTGGCCCTGCATTATATTCAATACCATCGTCCCATCCTGATCGTCGTCTTCGGCCTCATGGGGAGCGGCAAGACCGCCTTGGCTCAGGAGCTGGCCCGACAAACCGGATGGTTGTTATACAGCTCCGATGAAATCAGGAAGACCCTGGTGGGTCTTCCGCCCACAGCCAGAAAATGGGAATCTTTCGGAAAAGGAATATACGGGGACAAAATCTCTCGGAAGACCTATCGGATGATGCGGGAAGAGGCTGAAGGGCAGTTACGGAAGGGCCGATCGGTCATCTTGGATGGCTCCTATAAGCGACAAGCGGAAAGGCTGGCGCTGGTGGCCCTGGGCGAAAAAACCAAGGTTCGAATCCGCTTCCTGGAATGCCGGGCACCATTAAAAGTAATCCGAAAACGGCTGGATCGACGTCGGCTGGAAACCGCGGCTGTTTCCGACGGCCGCTGGGAAATTTTTCATCAACAGCGCCGGGACTTTGATCCCCTGGAGGAACCGATCAAATCCCTCTGCCGGTCGATCCGAACGATCGAGCCGCCGGAGAGTCTGGTAGCCAGACTGCGCACATCCTTGCATATTTAATACCCTTTTAAGCCTAGGCGGAGTTAACGCTCCAATAAAAACATGGCTACGTTAATAAAAATTCTGCGGGAAAAACATTCCGGCGGAAAAAAGAAAGATCAAACTCATGAAAAAAACGACTAAGACTCCTAAACCTCAACCTCTTTCGAAAACCTTGCGCAAATTCCTTTATCTGACGGCGGCCGTAAGCGGTGCGGCTATTATGATCGTTGAGATTCTGGGGGCTAAAATGCTTTCCCCTTTTGTGGGCATGTCTCACTTTGTCTGGACGGCCCAAATCGCCGTGACTATGGTAGCCTTAGCCTTCGGGTATTACGGCGGAGGATGGCTGGCGGACAACCACCCGAAAATCATTTATCTTTATATCGCCCTGCTGTTAGCCGCCGCTTATCTGGTTCTCACCGTCTTAATTTGTGAACCCGTGGCCAATTGGTCCCTTGACTTCAATCTGGCCCTGGGCACCCTCCTGGCCTCCACCCTTCTTTTCTTTATTCCCCTGGCCCTCTTGGCCATCACCGGTCCTTTCTCAGTACGGATTATCACTTCATCGCTTGATGGGGTCGGCGGCAGTGTGGGCCGCCTCACCGCCATCGGCACCTTGGGCAGCTTTGGCGGGACTATCTGCATCGGCTATCTCATGCTTCCCTATCTGCCCAATTCCGTATCCATGTATCTGACGGCCGCAGTATTGACCTTGCTCTGTACTGGATATTTACTTTTTTACAGCCGAAGACCGAGTTTGTCCGTTGGAACTCTAGTGCTGCTATTATTCATCATACTCTCATCCGGTAACACACCAGGCCGCGAAGCGGCTTTTTTCCAGGAACGCTACTCCTCCAATTCACACTTCGGGGAGGTCCGGGTCTTGGAACGTCGGGACGGTCGGCTTCGTCTTCTTTCCAATGATGGCCTGATTCAAAACACCTATGATCCTACGGTTCAAAAAAGCCTTTCTACTTTTACCTATGCCCTTAGCGGGTTAGCCCGGGCCTACACCCCGGCTATTCATAAGGTGCTTTGCATCGGACTGGGTGTGGGGATTGTTCCGATGGAGTTTGCCCGGGAGGGTGCCAAAGTGGATGTAGTGGAAATCAATCCGGCGGTCGTCCCCATTGCCCGTCGTTTTTTTGATTTCAATCCGCAAAAGATGCAAATTGCCATCGACGACGGACGGCATTTTTTGAACCGCTGCCGTCAAACTTACGATGCCGTCATCCTCGATGCCTTTCTAGGGGACTCCTCACCTGCCCACTTGATGACTCAGGAGGCCTTTCGCTCCATAGCCCGTCGTCTTCGCCCTGACGGGACACTGGTCATCAATGCTTTCTGCAATTTAGAAACCGGGCAGGATTTTTTTGCCGCTTCTTTGGAAAAAACCTTGAAATCCGTATTTTCCGGTGTCCGGCTTCATTACGATGGCGACCAACATTATTTCGTAGCCACCAAACGGGCCAACCCTCAATTTATATGTGCTCCTGAAACGATTTCGGTCCATCCGGCCCTTCGCTCCAGAGTTGAAAAGGCCTTTAACCAGGTCATCCGGACCTCTTCCCTGAACGGCCGGATTTTAACGGACGATTTTAATCCGGTGGAATACTATGATGCCAAGAACCGGGAAACCTTAAGACGCCGTTTTGTCCAGAATGCCCGTGAAATGTGATGGGGGCCTCCCGGTCGATCCAAGACTGCCCCGCCCTGCCGGGAGTCGGCCGGTTCTTTCCCTCAATTATTACTCCGCCAATTAACTATCTAAAATACAGTAAGGTTTACCGTTAGGAGTCAGGAGGGCTTGTTATTGAAGTTGTCCACCATCACTCCGAAGCTTCTTTGCCGGGCCAAACCGGGTAACCTTTGGACAACAGCAAAAACAAGACCTCCTGACTCATCTTTAAGTATTTAATTTCCGGATTAATAACAAGGCCGATCAGCCGTTAGGCCGATTCGTTTTTTGTTATTGCGAAAATTAATTATTCTGGTATAGAATAAAACAAGTTATCCGAACGATATGAAGCGATTAGGAGACAGGAATGTCCGTTAATCTTGAAGATTTGATTCTCGATACTGAAGAGCTTTTGGATAAAAAAGATTCCATTCCGCCTTATCCGGCCATTGCCTTGGATATAAAAAAAGAAATCGAAAAAGGGTACAATAGCGCCAATTTTGACCGAATTACCGAATTGGTGGAAAAAGATGTGGCTTTAGCCGGAAAAATAATAGAATTAATGAATTCTCCTTTCTATCGTCGCAGCCGGGGGGAAGTAACCTCTATCCGGACGGCCCTGAACTTTATGGGGCTGCAAAGTTTTTACGGCGTCGCCCTGACCATGATCGTTCAAAAGTCAATCCCCAAGGACGATTTGGCGGCCTATGAGAAATTCTGGTCTCATTCTATTAATACCGCCAACATTTGTAAGCTCTTGGCCGGCAGTAAAAAAAATTTTTTCGAACTGCAAGATGAGCTTTATTTGGTTGGATTATTCCATGATTTTGGAGTTCCCTTTCTATCGCTATTATATCCGGCTTATAAGGAATTGATGGATAAAGCCCTCATCTGGGGAGAAAATATTGAAACTTTAGAAATCGAACAATTTAAAACCAATCATTGTATCGCTGGATACGTTATCGCCAAATCATGGCGCCTGCCGGAGGCGGTCAAAGAGGTCATTCTTACACACCATAGCAACCAATTCAGTGATTCTACCGGAAAAGAAACGACGAATATTTTAAAAGCCATCTTGATATTAGCCGAACTTCTCTTGAGTCAGTATCAAAGTCTAACGGATGTAGGACAGGCCCCGGCCAAATTAATTATCCCTTCTTCCATTCCAACCGTTTTGCAACTGACCGTAAAGGAAATCATCAAAAAGAAAGAGGAAATCTTTACCCTCCTTAAAGAACAAAGTGCCGTTACTGCCAAAAATCGGTGATTAGAAATGGGCCACACAATCACCTTTAAAATCATCTCCGGATTTCTCAAAAAAAAACAACACGATGAAATCAGAGAATTAATTCGGCACATGCACGATCTTTTAATCATTACAAATGCCGGAAAAATTCAGATAATCAATCCAAGCGGCGAGGAACTGTTAGGATACAGTGAAAAAGAATTACTTGGCAAGCCGTTGCAAACCTTATTCAAACCGGATTTAATCGAACAGGACTTGGAGAATCCTTCGGATGTCCTTAAGGATCTTAATTCTAAACCGCTCCTTTATAATCTAAAAGGCCAACAAATAATCTGCCTGGCCAAAAATGGCAAAGAGGTGCCCATCCATTTTCATATCGGCAGCTATCCCAATAGTCGGCAAGCCATATGCTTCGGTCGAAGGGCTCAACTGCAAAAACCAACCCGTAACCGACAGCAACTTGACCCTCTCACCGGGGTGCCGAACCGGCTCCAATTCAATAAAAAATTTTCCAGAACTATTGAAAATTCGATTAAAAGCGGCAGCGTAGTTGTTCTCATGTATCTGGATATAAATCATTTTAAATCCATCAACGACCAGTTGGGTCACATTGCCGGTGATAAAGTTCTAGTGAATTTTGCCCGCCGGCTGCGTCATTGCATTCGGGGCCATGGCGTAAAAGGCAAAGAAGATATGATCGCCCGGCTTGGAGGAGATGAATTTGTTATTTTATTGGAAATGGACAGAGAAGGATACATCGAGGCAGTGGAATCGATGGTTAAAAGAATTATTGAGGTCATGAAAGAAAGATTCACCATTGACCCCTCCCTCCAAATCCCCATATCGGTCAGTATCGGCGTATCCCTCTTCCCCGATCTGGCCGAGGACGAAGACAGCCTCATCAAACAGGCCGATGAGGCCATGTATTGGGCCAAAGAAGACCGAAGCAAAAGCAATTTCCATATCTTTTCCCCGGAGATGAAAATTAAATTTATGGAGCGGCAGCAAACCATAACCAGTTTACATTCCGCTCTAGGGAATAACGAGTTTATTCTTCATTATCAGCCACAATTTGAATTAATGACCGGAATGTTAACCGGCGTTGAGGCTCTCATGCGCTGGAATTCCCCGGATGGTCAGGTTTATCCTCTGAAGTTCATCCCTTTGTTGGAAGAAACCGGGTTGATTATCCCCGTTGGTGAATGGCTGCTCCATTCAGCCTGTGCCCAAAACAAAATTTGGCAGGATCAGGGCTACCCGCCGATCTGCCTGGCCATCAATCTCTCTATGCGCCAGTTTGAGCAGGACGACCTCATTGACTTAATTCGTTCGGTTTTAGAACAAACCGGACTGGCCCCTGAATATCTCGATCTGGAAATCACCGAAAGCATGGCCATGAAGAATGTCCGAATGGTTATGGAAAAATTAATGGCCCTCAGAAATATAGGAGTCAAGATCTCCATTGACGATTTTGGGACAGGCTTTTCCTCTTTGACTTATCTGGATGAATTTCCGATAAACACCTTAAAGATAGACAAAAAATTCGTCGAAAAAATTGAATCGAGACACAGGATTCCCAAGGTTATCATTGAAATGGCCCATGCCATGGATGCTACCGTTATCGCTGAAGGAATTGAAAAGAAAGGACAAATGCAGGTCCTGAAAAACCTCGGCTGCGACATGGGACAAGGCTATTTATTCTCACGCCCCATACCATCCCACAAAATCACACAATTATTTGCTAATCCGAAACTTAAATTATAGCCGGGTTTATTAGATAAGAAAGAGCCGTTTAAATAACCGTTAGATTATCAGACCACCCCCAATGCCGGTTGATTCCGATAGGCCCTTGAAGCGTTCATCAAAATAAGGTCCCGTTAAGGTATTTCATGGATAGACGTGTTTTTCTTAAAACCGGTTTAATCGGAGGAGCGCTTTGGGTCCTGGACGGAAGTTCTGGGTGGCTCCCATATCTTTCGGCCCTGGACAAAAATCCGATCCTCCCGGGGACGCCGATCTGGGATGCCCATGCCCATCCGAATAGTTTTTACGGTGACAATTTTGATCGCACTACCCCGACTATTTCGATGTTGAAAGAAAGCGGAGTGGCTGTTTGTGTCTTTGCCGCCGTGGGAGATTATGTCTTTTCCGACCCGCAAAGGAGGAGAGGCAATAGTCCCAAAATTGATACCGAACGGCAATTGGAACGGCTAAAGACCTGGAGCAGAGCCGGCGAGATAAAAATCATCAAGACCGCTTTGGACCTCGATCTTCTCCGGCCGGAGGAACTGGGGGCAATCGTCGCCATTGAGGGCGGCGACGCTTTAGAAGGCCGCCTGGAGAACCTTGACTATTTTTATGAAGAATATTCCGTTCGCCTGATCACTTTGATGCACGAGACCCCTAATGCCATCGGCCTGTCTCAACGGGTCAAGGAGACGGAGAAAGGCCTGACCCCTTTCGGTCAAAACCTGGTGGAACGGATGAACCGCTTGGGTATGATTATTGATGTAGCCCATGCCCAAAGGGTTACCTTAAAAGACATAACCGCACTGACCTCTAAGCCGGTAGTGGATTCTCATACGGGTTTGGCCCTAAAGCAAAATCCTTTCAGCCGTCTCCGATCCAGTGAAGAAATGGAATGGGTAGCCAAGACAGGCGGGATGATTGGAACCTGGCCCCTAGCCGCCGGACAAAAGAAAACGCTGCGGGATTGGGCGGAGGAAATATGTGCTATGAAGTCCAGACTGGGGATGGCCCATATTGGTCTGGGTACCGATGGCGGCGGCCGTCTGCCGAAAACCGTCGAGGGGTATGCGAATATTAAAGACCTGCACAAACTCGCCACTACCTTGACCGAAGTCGGTTTAGGACAAGAGGACCTCCGTGCCTTTCTAGGCGGCAATCTGGAGCGAGTGGTCAGGGCAATTTTAAAAAATTAGTCGGAAGTAACCGGAAAAATCTTCGACTCGAAAAGGAGAGGCGGGATGATCTCAAAAAAAGAAATTATCGAAATGGCCCACGAGTGCGGTTTTGGGGATATCGGCTTTACCTCGGCTGAACCCTTCCCCACCCAGAAAGAAGTATTGCAGGAGCGTTATGCCGATTACGAATGGATCATTAAAGCCGGTATGGATCTGATCGCCGGCACGGATCCGAAAGCGATCATGCCTCAGGCCAAATCCATCATCGTCCTTATGGAAGTCTATTTCAATCAGGCCTTCCCCAAATCTCTGGAAGCCCATTTCGGGCGGTGTTATTTAGACGACGACCGGATCACCAAAGATCGATTGGCCAAACGGGTCAAGGCCTTTCGCACCTTTTTAAAAGAAAAGGGGATCGATTCCAAAGTGCCTTTTCACCTGCCTCACCGCATCGCCGCCGCCCGGGCCGGCCTGGGGACCTTCGGAAAAAACTGTCTGCTTTATTCCCATAAATTGGCGGCCAAAGGATCCTGGGTTTTGCCTATTACTTTGGTTGTTGATCAGGAATTTGAGCCTAATGAACCTACCATGGAAATCGGCTGCCCGGACTGGTGCCGGAACACCTGCTTGACGGCCTGTCCCACCGGTGCCCTGAAGGGGCCCCGGCACATCAACCCCAGAAAATGCATTTCCTTCCTGACCTATTACGGCTCCGGCCTGACCCCCAGGGAACTTCGGGAACCCATGGGTCTGATGATTTACGGCTGTGACCGCTGCCAGAATGTCTGCCCTCGGAATGCTCCCTGGCTGGCCAGAGAACTGGACATGAATCCGAAAGTCCTGGCCATGGTTGAGGACTTCAAACTGGAAAAACTTCTCCATATGGATGCCCCCTATTTCAACAGCCGCATCTGGCCTCACATGTTTTATATGTCCGATCAAGATCTCTGGCGCTGGAAGATGAATGTGGCCCGGGCCATGGGTAACACCCTGGATGACCGTTATGTGCCGGAACTGATCCGGGCCTTTGAAGAAAATAATGATGAACGGGTTCTGGGGATGATCGCCTGGGCCTTGGGACGCCTCGGCGGTCCACAAGCCAGGGCCGCTTTGGAAAAAGCCCTTCCCCAGAGTGCAGGTGTAGTCCAAGAAGAAATCCTAGCAGCCTTGGGATAGGCTATAAGGAGGTCTGGTAATGAAAAATAAATCCTCTTCCTTCCCGGCCTGTGCGTCCTGTGACCGTGCCGTTCCTCAGAAAATCTGTTATGACCGCGAAGGGAGCGGGGCCAAAGGCTGCCCTACCCTTACCGAGAAGAAAATTTTGGCCGATGCCAACCGGGAATATGAAAATCCGCAGATCAGGGAATTCGCCCGCCAGGCCTCCATCCAGGAAGGGGAATGTTATGCCAATCGATATCGGCGGCCCTATGTCATGGAGCCCACCAAAACCCGCCTGGTCGAAATCAGTGAATTCGCCCAAAAGATGGGCTACCGGCGTTTAGGCTTGGCCTTTTGCATCGGCCTGGCCAGGGAAGCCAAGATTGTCGAAGGCATCTTAAAGGGCCACGGCTTTGAGGTGGTCTCCGTGCTCTGTAAGGCCGGACGCACACCAAAGGAAACCATCGAGGTCCGGGATGAAGAAAAGATCTATCAGGGCACCGAAGAGGCCATGTGCAATCCCATTTATCAGGCCAGGCGTCTCAACCTGGCCGGGACGGAATTGAATATCCTTCTAGGATTGTGCGTGGGTCACGACTCCCTGTTCTTCAAATATGCCGAAGCCCCGACCACGGTCCTGGCGGTCAAGGACCGGGTGACCGGCCACAATCCTCTGGCCGCTGTCTATTTGGCGGAAACGTATTACCGGAAGTTGCACCGATGTGAGAAACGTGAGAGCACCCTCTAGGTATCATCTAACCAAGTGGGTATTAATAGGCGTGAACCCGCTTCCGCAAAAGGGGTTTAAAGTGCTTCCTTTAGGACCCGTCGCAGGATCTTCCCCGATGGACTGCGGGGAATGGCCTCGGTGATCACCACTCGCGTCAGACGTTTATATTTGGCCAGACCATTGGCGGCATAGTCGATGATCGCCTCCGGAGTAAGCTCCG
>Ga0233425_10003047_pt1 | contig 31492 bp, 24 predicted proteins | sample Watercolumn_Towu_2_FD_181712 | JGI IMG/M metagenome (GOLD analysis project Ga0233425, IMG submission 181712) | Freshwater microbial communities from Lake Towuti, South Sulawesi, Indonesia - Watercolumn_Towuti2014_140_MG | ecosystem: Environmental > Aquatic > Freshwater > Lake | place... | reverse complement strand
TGACCGCCCATGCCTTGGGTTTAGGCACCGTGGTGGTCGGCCTGTTTGATCACAATCAGGCGAAACAGCTTTTAGGGGTGCCGGAAGAGGTTGAAGTTGTGGCCATGATCCCCCTGGGTTATGCGGCCAAGGAGCCGGCAGCTCCCAAAAGAAAAGACGTGATGGAATTTCTCCACGCCGACAAGTTTTAATTCGCCAGGCCCCGCCTTTTGGGGCGTGGCCCCACGAGCCGGTCGAGCCGCTCGACTTCGTCGAGCTTTTGAATAGGCTCCTAGTCAGGAGCCGTACGTCGACCTCTAAAGAGGCTTCTTTCAGAAGCCGAGCCATGAAAATAGCTTTGATCGATTCCAAAGCCTATTTTAGTTTTAAATTTTTCTGAGAGGATGAGGGGTGGAATTTTGTGACCGGGGATGGTCGCCCCTCCTTATTCAACCCGGACATCCACTCCTTTTAGATAAAGACTTTCCGGGAAATTCAAAAGTACGGGGTGATCCGGGGCCTGCATCCTTTTTGTGAGGAGGGTGGCCCGGCGCCTGGCTTTGACGGCGGCCTGGGAAACCAGCTCCAGGAAGAGGGATTCGGTGATGTGATAGGAACAGGAATAGGTGCTCAAAATTCCTCCAGGGTTAAGACATTTTATGGCCCGGCGATTCAACTCCAGATATCCTTTCAACGCCCCGGGAACAACCGACTTTTTTTTGGCAAAAGGCGGAGGATCCAAAATAAGAAGATCAAATCGTTGCCCTTCAGCGTCGATCTCTTTCAAAAAATCGAAAACATTTTTTTTGGAAAATAAAATATTGGAGAAACCGTTTAAGGCGGCATTCTTCCGGCCCCACTCCAGGGCCGGGGCGGAATCGTCGACAGCCAAGACCTCCCGCGCCTTTCCGGCCAGATGGAGGGAAAACCCCCCGGTAAAACAGAAACAGTCCAATACCCGACCGTGCCCTTGCACATAGGCACTGAGGTCCATCCGATTATGCTGCTGATCCAGATAGGCCCCTGTTTTTTGCCCTTTCTGCAGGTCCACCCAATAATGAATCGGCCCTTCCTGAATCTGGATGTTCTCCGGAACAGTACCGGAGAAGACCCTGATCTCCTGAGGGAGCTGTTCGATGGACCGAGACTCCTGATCATTACGGATGAGAATGGAGGCAGGCTGGAGAAGATCCCGCAGCAGAGCCCCGAACTGAGGCAACAGTCTCTCGGTCCCCGGGATCAGGGTTTGGATGATTAAATGGCCGGCATACCAATCGGCGATCAGCCCGGGTATCCCGTCGGCTTCCGAAAAGAAAAGGCGGCAGGCCCGTTGCCTGTCCCGGATGTTCTCCCGGTGTCCCAAGGCCCTTTGGAGAAGGCTCCGCCAATAACTGGAGTCGATCGGCTGTGGGTCTGAGGAGATCAGGCGAAAGGTAATCCGTGAATAGCGGCTATAAAAGGCCCAGCCAAGAAAGAGGGCCTGCCGATTATGAAGGGCCACGATCTCCCCGTTATCAGCTGGGTCCATGGCCGAGACGTCGTCCTGAAAGATCCATGGATGACCGGAGCGAAACCATTTCTCGCCTTTAGGAGTCAAAAAGGCCTTGGGATGGGACATCTCTTTACTCTTCCAGGAACGGTTTGTATTTTTTTAAATCGGTGATAATTTTTTTCATTCCCCGGATCACACAATAATGCGGCTCCTCGGGGATACGGACCGAGAGATTAAAGCGTTTTTTGATCCGTTCCCCCCATCCTTTAAGATGAGCCCCGCCCCCGACCAGGACCACCCCGCTGGCCGAAATATCGGCAATCAATTCCGGAGAGAGTGATTCTACGGCCAGGGCCATTCCCTGAAGGATTTTTTGAGCAATGGGTTCCAGGGCCAGACGGATATCCGCCGTGTTGATCCGGTGCTGTCTGGGGAAACGATAAAACCGGTGATACCCTTTGATATCAAAAGAATAATCTTCAATCATCGGGGCGATGCTGCCGTGATTTATTTTCAAGGATTCGGCGGTGTTCGGTCCGATGGAAAATTGATGCCTGAATTCGAGGTCTTGGATAATGGCCTGATCCATCCTGGTCCCGCCGATTTTTAAGGAGATGCAGTTGACAACGCCTCCCAAAGAGAGAATGGTTATTTCGGTGGTTCCTCCTCCCAGGTCCATTACCAGATTTCCGGAAGGATTCTCCAAAGTGATGTCGGCCCCTAAGGCTGCGGCAAAGGGCTCCCGAACCAAAAAGATTTTGGAGAAAGGGAAAAGTTCCAGTTGTTTTCGATAAGACCGCACCTCCACGTCGGTGGCACCCCAGGGGAGACAGAAAAGGACATTTCGGATGATCCCTATTCGTTTCTGGAGTATCTTTTTGATCAGGATTTGGAGAAAAGAACTGCAGACGTCAAAATCGGAAATGACCCCATCTCTCAAGGGTTGGATGATCTGAATCTTGCCCGGGGCCACACCGCACATATTCTTGGCTTCCTGGCCGATGGCAATAGGTATTTTATGATTTTTTTTCAAGGCCACAAAGGTGGGCTCAAGCAGAAAACTGTCGTTTGAGATGAGATAAGCCACCGAATAGGTCGTCCCTAAATCGATGGCCAGATGATGACAAAAGGGCATGGAAAAAATTCGATTTTACTAATTCAGGTTGAGTTAAGACGGAAATCCTGAAAGGCCTTTCAATCAGGAAAGGGCTAATCAGGATTCCCGACGAATACGGGACCGTTGTCTTTATATTGCCAGGATTTAAGGAGTTAATGACTCGAGTGACTTGCCTGCGTGGATGGGCAGGAAGGTCTGGACGTTAAACGCCTTGAACCCTCTTTGGGACGCCTTGAAAAATCAGATTCTCTTAAAGCCCTTCCCGACTCAATTCTTCAAGGAGCTTCTTTTGATGATCTGAAATTTTTTTAGGAACACTGATCAAGATTTTTACAAATTGATCTCCCTTACCCTTTCCTCCCAAGATAGGTATTCCGTACCCTTTTAAACGGAGCTTGGATTGGGGTTGTGTTCCGGGAGGGACTTTAACCTGTAAGGACTTTCCTTCAAGGGTCGGGACTTCCACTTCCGTACCGAATACGGCCTGAGTATAACTGATTTCCTTTTCCACCACCAGGTGGGGTTCTTCTAATTTAAAAACGGGGTCTTCATGGACCCTTATTTGAATGTAAAGATCTCCTGATGGCCCGCCGGCCAGACCGGGTTCGCCTTTCCCCGGGACACGCAATTTTTTTCCGGTCGTGATCCCGGGAGGAATCTTAACAACCACTTTTTCCATCTTTTTGCCGATCCGAAAAGACAATTGTTTCTCAGAGCCCAGAGCGGCTTCTTTAAGGGTGACGGCCAGTTCATACATCTGATCCGCCCCTTGCTGGGGACGGGCGGAATGGGTATAGGCATCACCAAAATCGAAAGGCTGACCTCCCCGGTTAAAATTATAGGTCTTGAAGGACCCTCCGCCCGGACGTCCCGAACGTTGACCGAAGATTTGTTCCGTTCCACCGCCGAACCCAAATTCCCTGAACAGGTTACTGAAATCAAATCCCTGAAAAATATCTTCCTGACTGTAGCGCTGTTGAAAGCCAGCGGAGCCGAAGGTGTCGTACTGCTTCTTTTTTTCCTTGTCACTCAAGACGGCATACGCTTCACTCAATTCTTTGAACTTATCTTCGGCACTTTTATCGCCCTTATTCCGATCAGGGTGATATTTCATGGCCAGTTTCCGATAAGCCTTTTTGATCTCCTCATCGGAGGCCTTTTTGTCTATTCCAAGGATCTTATAGTAGTCTTTTTCGTTCATGACATATCCTGAAAGGTGGAGGTTATTAAGCGGCCCGCCAGGGTCGGCCTTAACTGAAGGTTTTACAGGAATAATTATAGTCATAATTCTCTTTCTGTCAATCGAATCTCTTCTTTCCGGCCCTATCTTGACGATTTCCAGGTCCTTCAGGTGTTTTTTTAATTGAAACAAGGGATGGCCAGTGATACCCTTAGCCATTTCCGTTCACTGAATTGTTCGAGAAACTCATTGGAATCATTTCTGGAAAAACTTAAAAAGACCCCCTTGGGGGAGACGATATGTTTCCACCAAAGGATACCGGCTCAACCGTCTCGATGGGGGAAACCGAAGATTCCCTTTCCGGAATCGATCCGGAAGGCCCTTGCCCGAAAGGGGATCGATCGGCTCTATGCCCACCAGATCGAGGCCTTGGAAAAGATTCAACGGGGGGAACAGGTCGTTGTTTCCACCCCTACGGCCAGTGGAAAATCGTTGATCTACGTCCTGGCCAGCCTTTTCCGGCTTCTTCAGGATCCCTCTTCCAAATCCCTCTATCTTTTTCCGATAAAGGCCCTGGAACAGGATCAGCGAAAGATGTTGGAGGACTGGGCGCCGTTACTGCCTTTCGCCCCAAGCCCTTTTTCGGCTATTTATGATGGAGACACCCCGGTCTCTCAAAGAAAGAAGATCCGTCAGACCGCCCCGGCCGTTTTAATCTCCAATCCCGATATGCTCCATATGGGTATCCTCTCCTATCATGAGCAGTGGAAAGATTTTTTCCAAAACCTGAAACTGGTCGTCCTGGATGAAGCCCATGTTTACAAAGGGATCCTGGGCAGCCATCTGGTTCAGGTCATCCGCCGCTTGCGCCGGATCTGTCGTCTCTATCAAAGTGAGCCCCAATTTATTTTGTCTTCGGCAACCATTACCCAACCGGAGTTTTTGGCCCAGTCTTTGATCGGGTTTCCTTTTGAGGCGGTTCAGGAGTCGGGATGTCCTTCACCGGCCAAACATTTCCTTTTTTTAAATCCGGAGATCAGTCCGGCGGCCATCGGGGCCCGTTTGTTCGGATATTGCCTTTCCAAAGGCAAGAAAACCATTCTTTTTACCCAGGGGAGGAGAATCACGGAGCTGATTCATATGTGGGTGGAGCAGATGATTCCGGGCTTAAAAGGGAAAATCAGTTCCTACCGGGCCGGCTTTTTGCCGGAAGAACGACGGATCATTGAACGACGGTTGGCCTCGGGAGAATTGCTCGGGGTTATTACCACCAGTGCTTTGGAAATGGGCATTGATATCGGCACGCTGGATGTCTGTCTGCTGGTCGGCTATCCGGGCAGCGTTATCAATACCTGGCAAAGAGGGGGAAGGGTCGGGAGGAGTCAACGGGAGTCGGCAATCATCCTGATTGCCCAGGCCGATGCCCTGGATCAATATTTTATCCGCCATCCGGAGGACTTTTTTGACCGGAGCTTTGAAATCGCCGTCCTCGACCCGGATAACAGCCCAATCCTGAAGGCCCATTTGACCTGCGCAGCGGCGGAGTTTCCCCTTTCCGTCCAGGACCCCTTTTTCTCGCCAGCCCGCCATCTCCTGGAGATCCAAGAATTGGAAAAGGAAGGGAAGCTCTTGTTGACTGCCAGAGGGGAAGAATGGATCTCTGCCCGGAGGCGGCCCCATCGAGAGGTCAATATCCGCTCTATTGGGGAGGCCTTTACGATCCTGACCGGGAAGAAGGGGGGAGTTGTCGGCACCCTGGATCGCCTGCGGGCCTTCCGAGAGTGCCACCCAGGGGGGATTTATTTGCATAAGGCGGAATCATATCTGGTAGAAGATCTGGATTTGAAAGAGAAAAATGTTTATGTGACCCGGAAAGAGGTTAATTACTATACCCGGATTGTGGCCCAAAAGGAGACCGAAATTATTGAGCGGGATCGGGTTCGTCCGGTCAAGAATTTTTTGATTTCTTTCGGAAAAATCCTGGTAACGGAGACCTTTTCCGGATATGAAAAGCGGGCCATTCAGGGACAGGAGCTCTTGGGAGTCTATCCTCTGGACCTGCCGTCCCAGACTTTTGAAACCGAAGGGCTGTGGATTGAGATCGAAGAAGCGATTCAGGATCGGATGAAGGAACGAGGATACCAGGTTATGGGAGGCCTGCATGCCCTGGAGCACGGGGCCATCAGTATGTTTCCTCTGTATGCTTTATGTGACCGGGGGGATATCGGGGGAATCTGCTATCCCCATCATCCTCAAGTGGGGAAAGGGGCCATCTTTATCTATGACGGCTACCCCGGCGGGGTAGGTTTATCTAAAAGAGGCTTTGAGATGATCGAGGGGCTCCTGCAAAAAACACTTCAGCTGATTTTCGACTGTCCTTGTGAACAAGGCTGCCCATCATGCATCCATTCCCCTCAATGCGGTTCCGGTAATAAGCCTTTGGATAAACAAGGGGCCCTTTACCTGATCCGCCTGCTCCTGGACATGGAACCTTTTGCTTTTCCCGACGGCCAAGCGATTTCTTTGAAAGAGCAGCCAAACGATGATACAATAAGGGCAATCAAACCTAGCGGACTCCGCCTGGGCTTTTTCGATCTGGAGACTCAGCGATTGGCCGAAGAAGTGGGGGGATGGGGCAATAAACATTTAATGCGCCTCTCTGTGGGGGTGGTCTACGACAGTCAGGATGATCGTTACCATCATTATCGGGAAGAGGAGAACGAGGCCTTAATTGCCCATTTAAAACAATTCGATTTGATTATCGGGTTTAATATTAAAAGCTTTGACTACGGGGTCTTACGAGGGTATTCTTCCTATGACTTTAGTTCCTTGCCGACGCTTGATCTGCTGGAGGATGTCTTCGCCTGTTTGGGCTTTCGTTTGAGCCTGGATCATTTAGCCCAGAAGACCCTGGGGATTCAGAAGAGTGCCAACGGCCTTCAGGCCGTGCAATGGTTCCGGGAAGGGAAGTTTGAACCACTCTCCCAATATTGCCAACAGGATGTTGAAATGACTAAATCCCTTTTTGAAGAAGGACAAACAAAAGGGTTTCTTTTGTTTGAAAGTAAAGGGGGGCAGATCGTCCGTTGCCCGGTAGACTGGAGTCCCGGGAGGATTGAAAAATTACTGAAAATGAGGAAATAGTTTCAGAGGAGATGATTCTCTATGCCGATATATGAATATGAGTGCCAGGAATGCCAAAAAAAGTCCACTTTTCTGATTATGAATCCGGAAAGGGAACTTCCCGGCTTGTTGTGTAAGAAGTGCGGGAGCTCCCGGCTTCAGCGGATTGTCTCCCGAGTGAATGTGATCAAATCGGAAGAGGCCCGTTTGGAGAGTTTGGCCGACCCTTCACATCTCGGAGGACTGGATGAAAATGATCCCAAGAGTGTCGCCCGCTGGATGAAAAAGATGGGAAAAGAAATGGGTGAGGAAATGGGGGGAGAAGATTTTGATCAGATGGTCGATGAGGCCATGATGGAAGCCGAGCGGGGAGAGGGGCCGGAAGGGATGGGGGCCCCTTCGGACCTGGCCGATGATTTTTAATTCTTAACATATATCGTCTGTTGTCTATCGTTTATAGGGCAATTCCTGAGGCGATAACCGATAACAATTACCAACGAAAGACGATATACGAATGACGAATAAGGTTGTTATGGCTTTTCAAAATAAAGTCGGTTTCAAACTGATCTTGATCTATCTATTTTCCATGGGGTTGGCCCTTTCGGCAGTCTTGGTGGTGACGGAGTCTATTATCACCCAGCAGGTCCATAAACGACACCAAAAGAAGCTGGAAGGATTAACCCAGAAGGTCTTTTTCAGTCTGGAAAAGCAAAAAGACCAGATCGGCTTGATGGCCCTGACGATTGCCAATTTCGGACGGATGGGGACATTGGTCGCGGCGGAGGATCAAAAACATATCCGGGCCTTAATCGCCTCCGTTTTTAAAGAAGCGGATCTGGATGTCTTGTTCGTACTCGGAAAAAACGGCAAGGAACTGGTTCGGCTGCAGTCCGACCGCTTTCGGCAGTTAGGCGAGGGCGGCAGCGCCCTCATTAAACGGGCCATCGTCGGTAATTACCGAGTCCGTTTAAATAAATGGGAGCATGGCTTTTCCATCAGCGGCAGCGCCCCGGTTTTTAACGACGAGAGATTTACCGGACAGGTCTTTGCCGGGGTTTTGGTTGATAATGCCTTCCTGGAAGAACTGGTCCAGGAAGATTCCTTTATGGCGATTGTTAAGGAGGGCAGGGTTATCGCCAGCACCTTTACGAAAAAGGAGGCCCAAGGAGATGAGCTGGAATTCTCCGATGAGGTCCTTCAAGACATCAAGGCCCTGCTGGAACAGCCTCTTCCGGTGGTGGTGGAAGAAAAGGCTTATACCATGAAGTCCTTGCCGTTGAGGGACCGGGAAGGGAATATCCTCGGCTATTTGGCCATCGGCCTGGCCCGGGTGGAATTGACGAAAACGGTAACCTCATTGCGGCGAATTATCTTAGGTGTCGGCGGGGGAGGGGCTTTATTAGGCATCCTCCTGATGGTCATTCTGACCCACAATATGAGACAACAGATCGGCCTGCTGGCCGTCGGGACCGAAAAGGTTACGGCCGGTGACCTCAGTAAAACCATCCCCGAAATCAGTAAGGATGAATTAGGAGGACTGGCCAGGTCTTTCAACCAAATGGCCCAATCCTTACAGGAACGGGATCGAGTTTTGAAAGAAGAGAAAGAAAAAATTTTGGCCAATGTCGATTTTCTCTCGATGATGGTCCATGACATCAAAGCCCCTCTGGCGGGGGTCAGTTTGATGATCGAGACCTTACTGGAAGAGGATCTGCCCGGAGATTTTAAAAAGCGGCTTTTCGGCATGGGTGAGAGTATTGAAGAATTATTGAGTCACTTGTATAACGTCTTGACGATTTCCCGGATCGAAAAAGGACCGTTTACCTTGAAAACGGAACCGATTAACCTGAATGCCTCGGTCGACTATGTCCGGTCCAAATGCCAGGTCATGGCCGATCGGAAGAACATCCGACTGCTGGAGGACCTCGGCCCTGATCTGCCGGTCTGGCAAGGAGATGAATTTTATCTGGAACGATTGATTTATAATCTCCTGAATAATGCCCTTCAATGGACCCCTCCCGGAGGATGGGTTAAAGTGAGAACGGCCACTCAAGGAGAAGGAACGGATCAGCGGATTATTGTGGAAGTCACCGACAGCGGACCGGGTATTTCGGCGGACCAGAAAGAACATCTTTTTCGAAAATTTATGTCTCAGCCGAGAAAAGGGGATTTAAGCGGAACCCATTCCGGTTTGGGCTTGCATATTTGTCAATCCATCATTCTGGCCCATGGCGGTGATCTGAGAGAAACCGGGAAGCCGGGAGAAGGGGCCTGTTTTGTGTGCACCTTTCCCCTTCCCCCAAAGGAATTGTGATTCATGGCAAAGATCCTGATTGTCGACGATGACTTAAATACCTGCCAGTCCTTAGCCGGGGTGTTGAGCAAGGAAGGACATCAGGTGTTCGAGGCCCATTCCGGGAAAGAAGCCCTGGAAAGAATACGCAGCCAAGAGGTGGAGCTGGCGATCATCGACCTGATGATGCCGGGCATGAACGGCCTGGAATTTTTTCAAACACTGAAGGCCTTGCGCCCGGAGGTGATCGCTTTGATGATCTCCGCTCAGGCGACCGTCGAAGTGGCCGTCAGCGCCATTAAGATCGGAATTTATGATTTTGTCACCAAGCCTTTTCGTCTGGGAGAAATCAAAAAAGCCATCACCAAGGCCCTGGAGGCCCAAACCCTTCTCACGGAAAATAAACGTCTTCGCCAGGCTCTGCGGGAGAAGGCCTCTTTTTCCAAAATTATCGGGACCAGCCCGGCCTTTGTCCAAATCATGGATCTGGTTTCCAAAGTGGCCCCTACTCGAAGTACGGTCCTGTTGTCCGGGGAAAGCGGGACCGGAAAGGAGATTATTGCCGAAGCGATTCATTTTGCCAGCCCCCGGGGAGAAAATTCGTTAGTCAAAATGAACTGCGGGGCCTTGACGGATACGTTGCTTGAATCGGAGCTGTTCGGTCATGAAAAAGGGGCCTTTACCGGCGCCCATCAACAACGGGTGGGCCGTTTCGAATTGGCCAATGGAGGAACCCTCTTTCTTGATGAAATCGGAGAGATGAGTTTAGGGATGCAGGTCAAACTCCTGCGGGTTCTCCAGAACGGCTGTTTTGAAAGGGTGGGCAGCAGTCGAACGATTCAGGTGGATGTGCGGATCATTGCCGCAACCAATCGTGATCTGGAAAAGGAGGTCCACGCCGGGCGGTTCCGCCAGGATCTCTATTACCGCTTGAATGTGATCACGATTGATATTCCTCCGCTCCGGGAAAGGGCGGAGGACATCCCTCTGCTGGCCGCTTACTTTTTAAATAAATATTCCGAAATGAATAATAAAGCCATGACCGGTTTTTCGGCGGACGTTCAAACCGTCTTAAATACCTACTCGTGGCCGGGAAATGTGAGGGAGCTGGAAAATGTCATTGAACGAGCCGTTTCACTGTGCCAGACCCAGTATGTTACGGTGCCGGACCTTCCGCTTCGATTGACTCAGTCTTCTCAGCCGGATCCTCACCTGATGATTCCCATGGGCATTTCTCTGGATGAAATCGAACAGCTTGTCCTGGAAAAAACCCTGCTCATGACCAAGGGAGATAAAAAGGCCGCCGCCCGCCTGCTGGGTATCAGCCTTTCAAGCCTCTATAATAAATTGAGCCGCAAGGAATAAGGTTGAAGATGATGATTTTAGTCAAAAAGGGGCTGCCTGTCCTCATCGGGATCCTCACTTTAGTGAGCGGGCCCGGGACGGTTTCCGAGGCGGCCAATAAAAAAGCCTCGGGGAAGGAAATCCCCGCCGTAGAGACCAAAATCAAGCAAGTTCCCGGTCTGAGAGGCGAAAAGACACCCCAATGGAAGGTCCTCTGGGAGAAAGCCCGGGAAGGAATCTTACAGAAAAAATACCCTGAAGCGATCCAGGACTATCGAAAAGCCCTGTCTTTGAAACCCAATCTGGATGAAGCCCGGCAGGAACTGGCCCAGGTTTTATTGAACCTGGAGCGATGGGGTGAGGCCTTAACCGAGCTGGAAATACTGGCGGACCATCAACCTCTGGATCTAAAAGTCCAAAAGGGTTTGGCTGATTTGCTGTCGCAAAAAAAGGAATACCGTCGGGCCAACGAAATCTATCTGAAGATTTTACAGAAAGATCCGGACAATCTGGGTGTCCGTTTAACCCTGGCCTCTAATTATTATCAAATTAATGAGTCGGAAAAGGCCTTGATGGAGTGGCGGCAGGTCCACATCCGGGACCCTCAGAATGTGGAGGCCCGGACCCATCTGGCCGATGTTCTGGGGGGCACCAAACGGCTGGACGAATCCATTCTCCTTTTGGAAGGCTTGGTCAAACAATTTCCGAAACAGACAAGTTTCAAGAAAAAGCTGGCCCTAGCCCTGGTTGCTTCTCATCGGAATAAAGAGGCCCTTCCTTATCTACTCGAACTGAATCGGCAAGATCCCTCCGATCTGGACATCCAATTACCCCTGGCTCAAGTCCTTTCCTCCGGGAAGAATTACTCGCAGTCTTTGAGACATCTGGATGCCTATTTAAAGAAAAAACCGGACAACCAAAACGCCCTGTGGGAAAAGGCCCGGGTCCTCTTTCATACCGGACATTTTCTTGAGGCCTTGGAGGTCTATGGCAAGCTGGTCAAAGCAGATCCGGAAAATCTGGATCTCCATCGAGAAATGGCCGAGGCCTACCTTGCTTCCGGTAAGATTCCGGAAGCCCTGGTTGAACTGGAATATCTGGTGCAGCATGTTCCCGACGATATTGCCCTCTATGAGAAAATCGGGGGGATTTATTTCCAAAATAAAAAATATAGTCAGGCCGTTTCGGCCTATCAAAAGATCTTGTCCGCCGAACCGGCGAACAGCCAGGCCCAGTTGAGTCTGGCCCGAGCGTATAATTTTTCGGGCGCAAAAGAAAAGGCCTTGCCGATTTATCGGGTCCTGACGGCCAAAGGAAGTGATCAAAATCTGCAATCCGAAATGGCCGATCTCCTCATGGACATCCAGCAATTTCCGGAGGCCTTCTTAATCTATCGGCAGATATTAAGTCAGAACCCTGAAAACTGGGAAGTCCGGCTAAAGTTGGCCACGGGGCTCTATCGGCAGAAAGAATTTCATTTGGCTGGTGGGGAATTGGAGATTTTAGTTCGGCAGCAACCCGGTCAATCCGCAATCTGGGCTTTGGCCGGGCATAACGCCTTAGAACGGGGAGAGTATCAACAGGCCCAGAAGGCCTTCCTGAAGGTTTTGACCTTAGGCGATGATCGAAGCGCTGTTTTAATACGGCTGGGTGAGGCTTGGAGGCTCTTGGGACGACCCTGGAAAGGAATTAGCTACTTGGACTGGGCCTTGACCATTAAACCCGCCGATCAAGAAATCACTGTGGAAAAGGCCCTGGCCCTGATAGAAGGGGGGGGACTCGCTTCGGCCCGCCTTATTCTGGAGCCCCTGATCCAAACGAATCACCACGACTTCAAGGTCCAGCGGGCCTGGGTTCGTTTGTTGGCCGCCCTTGATCGAAGCGAAGAAGCGGAAGCGGGCTGGGAACAGTTGGAAAAACAATTTCCCTTGGAGGTGGAGTGGATTTATCAGGATCTTGCCGAATTCTACAGCCGCCGGGGAAAACCCGACCTGGCCTTGACTTATTTACAAAAAGCCCATGTGAAAGATCCTAATAATCTGGACATCCGCAGAAAGATCGGGCGGTCTCTCCTGGCCCTCGGACAGTGGAAGGATGCCGAAAGCTATTATCTGAATCTGGAAACAGAACAGCTTCTTTTGGATGAAGTTCGTTGGGGTCTGGCCGTCATCGCCATACGGCAGGGCCGATTCGGCGTGGCTAGGGAAAATCTTTCCCGGGCCCTGCAGGAGACCCCGGATTCGGTCAGGGTCCGCTTTTGGTTGGTTTGGCTTTCCGACCGGGATCGAATCTGGACCGACGAGGCCAAAAACGTTAAAAGAACCTTGTTTGACGTCAGTCGAAATCAGGATGGCGGCCTTCTGGAGTTGGCCGATAGTTATCGGGAGGTCAACGATCTGAAAAAGGCACGGGATATTTATCGGGACCTAATGGAAAAAGGCGATGATGATGAAGTTCTTCTCGCTTTGAATAGAATGATGGAGGTCTGGCAAGCCGAAAAAAATACGGCCGAATTGCAGGAGACGCTGGTAAATATGCAGAAGAGATTCCCCCGAAACCAACGCCTTTCCCGCCGCTTAATCGAGCTTTACAGCCACCAAAGGGAATATGCCCTGGCCGTCAAAATGATTGACGGTTTGTTGAAAATCGAAGATCCCCGGGATCCGGTATTACACCTGAAAAAGGCCCGTCTTTTGGAACGGTGGAATAAACATTCGGATTCCCAGAAGGTCTTCCAAAAACTATTAGATCCGTCGGTAGACCAGTTGTTCCGCAGAAAGGTTTCGGAATTTATTTCTCTCCAGGATCCTCTTGTGGCCTCCCTTTTTAAAGAGCCGATAGCGCCACGTGGGATCGGCTCGTTCAATCCCCTTTTTGAGAGAACCGATGAAAGACTGATGGTCAGCCCCTTAGAGCCGAAATTGAATGAAAAATTTAGACTGACCATTGAAAGACTTAAACCCATGGCTTTGATCCAGAAAAAGGTTTTTCTGGAAAAGGAGGGGAAGGACTACTTGTGGCGAAATGAAGGACGACAAGCCCGGCCCTTGTTATTAGAATTGAAACGGATCGATCCGGACAATGAAGAAATTCAATATGATTTGGGGAGAAGTTTCCTGACCCAGAATTGAGGGATTGTCAGGTCTCCTCAAGACCTTGTCCGAAATCACTGTTGTTCGCGGTTGAAGGGGCGCCTTTGAGAATCTTTCGTTTTAAGACCTTATGCCAGTCGGTAAAGTCTCCCTCCCCTCTGTCCTGCTCTAAGTGGTCAGTCATCATTTTTAATTTCGCTTCCAAATCATCCAGGGTGTTGACGATAAGCGCCTCTCTGGTCTGGGGGAGGACAGGGGAGCCGAATTCCAACTGGCCGTGATGGGAAAGGATCATATGTTCCAGTTGCGTTAATACTCTGGGGTCGTCCCAGGTGAACTCCCGGGCCGCCTCCCTGATCATCTCCCAACCTTGGATGACATGACCGATCAGTTGCCCGGCAAAGGTATTCTGCGCGGAGTGAAAACCATCCAGTTCTTTCAACTTGCCGATATCATGAAGGACCGCCCCGGACAGGAGCAGATCCTGATTGAGGGCCGGATATAATTTGCCAATTTCTCGAGCCAATTGAACCACGCTGAAGGTGTGTTCTAAAAGCCCCCCTTTGTAAGCGTGATGATAGATCTTGGAGGCCGGCCACTGCCGCCAAGCGTCTTCGTGGCTCCTGAGTAAATGAAGCGTTAAGTCTTTCAAGGCCCCATGCCCTATACCTTCTTCGACCCAGAACACTAATTGATCCCATAAGGCGGAGAGATCATAGGGAGAGGCAGGGATCAGAAGGTCGGGGTTAAACCCGGCCAAATCGAGTTGCTCGGGAGAGAGGTGTTCAATCCCTTTGATCCGTTCAATGGTCAATTGGGGATCATCCTGATAGGTTTCCACCCGGCCGGCTATGCCGGCGAATCGGCCTTCGGCAAAGAGGGGATCAAACCGGTCCACTGTCTCACTCCAGATTTTCGCGGCCATAACGCCGCTGCGGTCCGCTACCGAAAGGTCCAGATAATCTTTGCCGGTCTTGGTGCGCCGCCTTTCTTTTTTCTTAATCAGAAAAAACTGGTTGATTTTATCCCCCGATTTTAGATCGGCAATAAAGATGTGGGGCATAAGACCTCCGCGGAAGGGTCAAGGATTCTTTTGAATGAAAGGCATTTAATTACTACGAAAATAGAGTTTGAGGCCAATCAAGGCCCTCCGATATTTTCATGTTTCGTGGTGCCCGGCCCCCAAAGGCGGGGCATGGCGAATTAAAAAGAAGGTGATCGGAGTTCGTCTGTTTCTCAGTCCTGAGCCCTGAGTTTTGAACGGTAATGGTGTTCCATGGCTGCGACCAGACCGGGGATGGTGAACTCCTCGGCCACGATAGACACCTGAAGCCCGTTGTCCCGGGCGGTCTGGGCGGTGATGGGGCCGATGCAGGCAATGTCCACCTTTTTTAATAAGGGAATAATTTCCTCACGGCGAAATAAGGCCAGAAAATGGATCACGGTGGAGGAACTGGTAAATGTCAGACCGTTGACTTCTCCCCGGATCAATTTGTCGAGCACTATGCCCGTATCTTCCAGGGCCGGCACCGTTCGATAGGCTGTGACGACGGACACTCCAGCCCCCATGCGCCGGAGTCCTTCCGGAAGGATGTCTCTGGCCTCTTCGGCCCGAGGGATTAAAACTTTTTGGTTGTCCCAGGGCAGGAAAGACAAGGCGTCCAGTAAATATTCGGCTTGATATTTTTCGGGGATCAGATCCGGGCGCAGATGAAACTTCTCCAGGGCCTGGGCCGTGGCCGGTCCGATAACCCCTATTTTGACCCCTTTCAAAAGGCGAATGTCAAATTGAAGGACCTTCAGCCGTTCAAAGAAGAAACGGACCCCGTTGGGGCTGGTAAAGAAAAGCCAGTTTACCGATTCGAGATCTTGAAGGGCCTGGTCCAGGGAGGACCAATCGGAGGGGGGCTCGATCCGGATTGTGGGAAATTCCAGGCAGTCGGCTCCCAGACCGGACAGCCGATCCATCAGTTCGCTGGCCTGTTCCCGGGTTCGGGTGACGACGATGGTCTTCCCCCAGAGGGGACGTTTTTCAAACCAATTCAGGGTGGATCGACATTCAATAACCTTTCCGACAACAAAGATTGCCGGCGGGGTCATCCCGGCCTCTTCGGCCCTTTGAACAATGGTCGTCAAGGTGCCGGTCACGGTTTTTTGCCTCGGAGTCGTTCCCCAGCGGATCAGGGCGGCCGGTGTTTCCGGATCCCGGCCCTGAGCGATCAGTTGGCCGATAATGGTCGAAAGATTTTTAACCCCCATCAGGAAGACTAACGTTTCGATGCCGGCGGCTTTTTGGCCAATATCTTGAGGCTGCCCCTCTTTGGTCGGATCTTCATGACCGGTAAAAAAGGCCACGCTGGTATTATAGCGGCGATGGGTTAAGGGAATGCCGGCGTAAGCCGGAACAGCGATGGCCGAACTGACGCCGGGGACGATTTCGAAAGGGATTCCGGCTTGAGCCAGTTCTTCGGCCTCTTCCCCTCCCCGTCCGAAAATGAATGGATCTCCCCCTTTCAGGCGGACCACCCTTTTTCCTTGGGCGGCCCGGTTTATGATTAAACGATTGATCTCCCCTTGAGGCAGGGTGTGGTCGCCCCCCTTTTTCCCGACATAGATCTTTTCCGCCTCCGGCGAGATGGTTTTTAAGAGTTCCGGATTGGCTAAATAATCATAGATGACCACCTGGGCTGTTTGGAGCAGTTGAATTCCTTTCCAGGTGATTAATCCCGGATCACCGGGACCGGCTCCGACTAAAAAGACTTTCCCTGCCATAACCTTTTCTTCTCCATTAAGGGATCATGGGGTGATAGATCTGCTCTAAGATCTCCCGGCCCCCGGACCGGAAAAGCCTGTCGGCCAGGTTGACCCCCAATCCAAGGGGGTCCGTGAGGGGTCCTTCGATCTGATCCTTGATCAGGGTCGACCCGTCCAGACTGGCGATCAGACCTTTCAGGAGGATCTGCCTTCCCTGAATTGAGGCATGTCCGGCGATAGGGACCTGACAACCCCCTTGAAGTTGTTTGAGAAAAGCCCGTTCGGCCTGGGTGCAAAGGGCCGTAGGGTTATCGTGGATCTCCGTCAGCAGTTCCTTGAGCCGATGATCATCCCGACGGATCTCCAGGGCTAGGGCCCCTTGGCCCACAGCCGGCAGACTGGTGTCTAGGTTCAGATATTGGCTGATCCGATCTTCAAGGCCCATCCGATGAATGCCGGCCGCAGCCAAGATGATGCCGGCCAGGCCTTCCGTTTCCATTTTTTTTATCCGGGTGTCGAGGTTTCCCCGGAGAGAGAGGATCTCCAGATCAGGTCTCAGATGTAAGAGCTGGGCCTTGCGCCGTAAGCTGCTGGTCCCGATTTTTTTTTGACCGGGAATACCATCTAAAAGGAGCCTGTCCCTGGAAATCAAGACATCGCGGGGATCTTCGCGGACCGGGACCGCCCCAATCATCAGGCCTTCCGGAAGATCGCCGGGCATATCCTTCATACTGTGGACGGCCAGGTCAATGCGTTTGTCCAACAAGGCCTCTTCAATTTCTTTAACAAACAGACCTTTGCCCCCGATAGCGGCCAAGGGGACATCGAGGATTTTGTCTCCGGTGGTTTTAATAATGACCAGTTCAATCCGGAGATGAGGATAAACGTCGGCGAGCTTTCCTTTAACCCAGGAGGATTGCTGCAGGGCCAAGGGGCTCCCCCGGGTCCCGATTTTAATTTCTGGAGTGGCCACGTCTCGAGGAATTTCTAATGGCAGGTGGAACAATTATGGGAGGAACAACCGCCGCAATTGGAAGAGCTCCCAGTCCCGACAAACCGATCCGTGCCTTTAAAGGCGAAGGTGGACATTTTTTTCTGGAGATTTTCTTTTTTGCACTGGGGGCAGCTGACGGTTTCCGTGGACCTGAAAACAATGGTTTCAAAATCCTGCCCGCAGTCCAGACAGGTATATTCATAAATAGGCATGGTACTTTTCTCCTGACTTTTTTGATAACATAAGCATCAGAGGCCGCTTTTTCAAGCAACTCAGGTCTGTTGAACCCAACCCTCCAAGAGAGCGGCACAGAGTAGAGGAACCATCAGTTCATGGCATCCGATCAGGTAATATCCTTGTCCTCCTTCCAGGGTGGGTCGGTGGACGACATTGACGGCCGGGCGATAGTGGCGGATAAAATCCATGTTTACCGTCGTAATCCGGGCTAAAGGGTAACCCAGATTGCGCACCAGGGTGACGGCCTTGAGAAAGACCTCTGGCAGAACGACGGCCGAACCGATATTTAAAAAGACGCCTTCTTCCAGGGTGCGGACCACGGAACAAAAGGTCTGGAAATCTCTGTGGCTAGCCTCCCCGGTGGCCTTGGGATCCATGGACGGGTGGAGATGGATGATGTCCGTCCCGATGGCCACATGGACGGTTACCGGAATATGTAAAGAGCAGGCCGTGGCCAGGAGACTGGAAGACAAATAAGGAAATGTTGATTCCAGCAACGATTGACCGAGGGCTTGTCCGATTCCCAACCCTTTTTCGGCCCCTTTCTTGATGGCGTGGTTGATGAAATGGGGTGTTTCACGGCACATGCCGAAGTTCCCTTTACCCAGTTCCTGCTCCACATCCTCCGAGGTCCGTCCGACCATGGCCAACTCCGTGTCGTGGATGATCCCGGCCCCATTCAAAGACAGGGCCGAAACAAATCCCTTTTTCATCAGATCGATCAGGATCGGATTCAGCCCCACTTTGATGACATGGGCCCCCATAGCCCAATGAATGGTTTTGGCCGCTTGTTTGGCCGAGAGTAGGGCCCTGACCACCGCCCGAAAATCTTTGGCGCCTAATAAATTGGGCAGACTGTCCAGAAAGGCGGCAAAGGAGTTCCCGGGAGACCAGGATGTGGCGAAGTCTTCCCGAGAGACTTTGCTTGTTCTTTCATGGATCGAATAGGTCTTGAGTCTTTTGAGGGCTGAGGAGGAGATACCTTTAAGTTTCATAATTAATTGATAAAACCTTATTTTTTAATGGGCAGAGTATATGTCAAGTCCACAGCAGGGTCAAGGGGAAAAATCCTGCCCGGCTATTGTTCTTCACTGTCGGACATGTGGGGAAGGGACAATGAATAATATAAAAAGGCCTCCCTTCCCTCAAAAATTATCTGCCCTTTGGATCTCCACTGGTCTCTGATTTAGTGTCGGGATTGACCAAAAGGTAGTCCTTGATGAATTTGTCCACAGCCGTGTTTATTTCCATCTCAATCAGGCGTTCAAATTGATTGGCGCCGACAATACCGGCACTTCCGGAAGACCAAGTCGCTCCGAAGCACCCGGTTGTTCGTTGACGGTCCAGAAGGACCAGTTGGTTCAGATCCACTTTTAAGGAATACCCATAGATGACCTCTTCCCGCCAGCTGTAGGCATTCAAGTTAACATAAAGATAGGGTTTCCCCGGCTCTCTAAGCCTTTCTTCATCGGTGTGGATAGGGATACCCGCCTTTCGAAACTTCAACTCTACCCATTGTTGGATCCGGTTTCTATTAAGGCCGGATGGTTCAATATCCGGATGTAACGGTTCAATCAACAGCCCTAGACCTTTTAAACCCTTTAACGATTCGTTGGGGTCGATAAGGTATTTTATGGTTGGGACTTTAGTGATTTCTTGGGGCGGTACCTCGGCCTTGTTCTTAATTCTTTTTTTTTCGGCGGAGTCCCCAGAACCGATGAGGATTGGGGTGAGAAGAACTATGAGGATTAACAAAGATCTCCATTTCATCTGGGGGTACTCACTCTTTTCTGAATTTTTCGGAAAATAGAAATTTATCAAACCCTGAACCACTAACTCGGCATTTTTTTACTACGAAAATAGGCTGTGGAGCCTTCTGTGCCTATTTTTATCTTTGGTGGTGTCACGCCACTAGCGTGGCATGACGGATTAGAACGAATTCCCAGCCCCGGCCTTTTGGGGCCTGACACCACGAGCCGGTCGAGTCTATCGGCCTGGCCGAGCTTTTGAAGAAGCCCCCAATTCGGGGGCTGATTTTGTCGACCTATAAGGAGGCTTCTTGCAGAAGCCGAGCCATAAACATGGCTTTGATCAGCTTCAAAGCCTAACCAGACATATTTGAATTTTTGGCGTCTGGGGGTCTTGTTTTTTGAGCCGGTCGACTGTGTCGACCTTTGCAAGAGGCTTCCCTTCGGAAGCCGACAGGGCCGGATTTTCTTCGCAAGAAGACCTGCTCAGTCCCACTCTTTCGGAGCGGTTCCCGGTTTCCTGTTGGGTAACCTTTGGACAACTTCAAAAAACAAGACCCCCAGACGCTTAATCAAATATTAGAGATAAATCCTCAGATGGTATAGCATAAGAATCTAATTTCGGGTTAATTCCCGATCAGGTCGCCTCCCAATGACGGGGACAGTTGGCGGAGGGTTTTTTTATAGGCCCGACGAATCTTATTCATATTCGAAGAGAACAGCAACCCGAAACGCAGACAAACCCTGTAAAGAGATTCTCTCTCGGGATCAATAACCAGTTCAAGGGGCAAAATACCTTCCGGAAGTTTTTCCTTTAGACCGGAACGAAGCTGTTCCCAGGCCGGGGCCAGACGCTTCTCCGCCTCCTGTAAATAATTCAGGAGGGGGACAACGGCCAGATCGACTTTCTCCTTTAAAGAATGAAAAAAATCCGGACGGTCTTCCGCCAGGATCACCTCCACGCCTAATCGGGAAAGGAAGCTGGTCAGGAATTTCTGATAGGCCTCATTGGCATTGCCCGGAACCAGGGCCACTTTTCGGATCGTCCGCTTCGGCCAGGCCTCTTCGAATTGTTTCTGGACCTGTTCTAAAAAGTTCTCCAAGAGCCAGCGACGGTGTCTTTCCATCCGCCCCCTGGCCCTCTTGAGGAGCCTCCTCCCGTAATATCGCAGATAGATGTAATACAGATCCATCTTGATCAGTCGTTTCAGGATGGCCCCCCAGGAATAAAAGGAGTTTAAAGCCTGGTAGGCGGTCTTCTGTAATTCTTCCGCCGTCATCGAGCGGGGCTTAAAGACCACATGGGATCCGTCATAGAGGTCCCAGTTGCGGGTCAGAAGACGGTTTTCCTGTTCCAGGGTTTGGAAGGTTTCCGTGCCGGGGAGGGGGGTCAGCATCATAAACTGGGCTGAGTCCACCCGGTTTATTATGGAAAACCGGACTGTTTGCCGGATTGTATCCGGGGTATCCTCATCCCCCCCGATGATAAACATGCCGTGAATATGGATGCCATGTCGCTGGAGGGCCTTGATGGCCCGGCGCATAGTATCTTCGTCCTGTTTTTTCCCGTAAGCTTTTAAGACCCGGGCATTGGCACTTTCAAAACCGATATATACTCCCCAACAGTCGGTTTCCCGCAACAGTTCCAGAAATTCGGGATCTGTGGCCGCTTCGGCTCGAATCTGGGTGCTCCATTCTGGGTGACCGCCTTCCTCTTTCATCCGTCTGAGGAGCGCTTTTGCCCTGGCCGGGTTGGCGGCAAAATTATCATCGCAGAAAAAGAGGTGACGGGCTTGAGCGGCATTGTTCCTGATCTCTTCCATAATCAAGTCAATAGATCGAATTCGATAGCCTCGTCCGAACATGGTTACTACTGAACAGAATTTGCAGGCAAATGGACATCCCCGGGAGGTGGCGATGGGGACAACGGCCCTTCTGGGTTTCCAGCCCTGAATCAGGGAAAAATCAGGGATGGGCAGGGAATCCAAATCCGCAGTCAGGGGACGGGAGGGATTGGATAGGGGGCTGCCGTCGGCCCAATATGATAATCCCCGGATATCTTCTAAACGACTCCTGCTGGTTAGGGCCTCCAGAAGCTCGACGAGGGTTTCTTCGCCCTCTCCCCGGACGACATAATCCCCATGATTAAGGGCCTCTTCCGGAAGGAAGCTGACATGCGCTCCTCCGTAGACCACTTGTTTTCCCAGAGCCCGGGCCTGATCGCCGATACCAAAGGCCCGGGGGATGGTACTGGTGATGGAGGAGATACCCACGATATCGGCCCAATCAAGATCTGCGATCCGAACCGGTCCGGAAATCTCTTCAACAATAACCCGGGTCTCATAGCCCCGGTGGTGCAGCATGGTGCCTAAGAGAACGGCCCCTAAGCGGGGGATTCTGGCCCGGCTGAAAACGTGTTCGGCCGGAGATTGGGGCTCAATTAAAATGATCCGTCGAGGAATTGGAGGCTTCATATTCTTTCCTCATGGTCGAGTTTGATTTAATAATGAAAAGCGGTGGAAAAGGTCATCGTTGTTGCCTGACTAAAAGCCGGAAAGATTTTCATCATAATAAAACGATCTCTAATATGTAAAGAGAAAAGATAGGGTTATTTAAGGAAATGGAAAAATTCTTGGACATAACCATTAAGATTAGGTAAAGAGGGATGAGATTTTCTAGACCGAAAGGATTAAACCGTGATTGTTCGTCATTTGGATCACCCTGAAGTCAAAGCAACCCGCTATCGAGCCCATGGGGGCGGAATCGCCCACATGGTTCTCGATACCCGACATCTGCAGACCCTCATGTTCCTGGCCCATGCCTCGGTCCCTCCGGGGCAGAAATTGAGCGGCCATCGGGACCCGATGGAGGAAATCTATATTATTCAAACCGGCCGGGGCCTGATGCAGGTTGAAAAGGAAACGCAGGAGATCGGGCCCGGAGAGGCTGTTCACATCCCCATCGGGGACTTCCATGAGTTGACCAATATCGGGGACGAGGAACTGACCATCCTGGTGGTGGCCGGTCTGATTCCCGGGTCTCTTCTGGAGGAGTAAGACCTGAGGTTCCCGGTTTCCGGACACTTAGACCTTATCCCTGTCCCCCTTTCCTTTTCAGTAAATTGGCCGCCACCAGGAGGGGATCCCAGACCGGTCCGAAGGGTGGGGCATAGGCCAAGTCGAGCTGGGAAATGGCCTCGAGGGTCATGCCTTGATGGAGGGCCAGGGCCAGCATGTTAATCTTCCGTCCCTCCCCGTCCCAACCGATCCAATTTCCGCCCAAGAGCCTGCCGGAGGATTGATCGGCGACGATTTTTAATAAAGTGCGCCGGGATCCAGGGTAAATTCCAACCCGTGATGAGCCTTCGACCACCTGACTGATCACCGGAAACCCGAGCTTTTTGGCCTGGGACTCATTAATACCGGCCATACCGATTTCCAGGTCAAAGACCTTGACGCAGGCCGCCCCGACGATCCCCTGAAATTCTGCCCGGCCGCCTAGGGCATTTTCACCGGCCACCCGGCCTTCTTTATTGGCCAGGTCGCCTAAAGGGGCCAGGGTGGCTTGGCCGGTAATACGGTGAGGTTTTTCGCAACAATCTCCGGCGGCGAAGATAAGAGGATCATTGGTTTGCATCCGGCTGTTTACCTGAATACCCCCTGTTTGGCCGAGGATGATCCCGGATTCCTGAGCCAGTTCAGTATTGGGCCTGATCCCGACTCCGACAAAAAAAAGGTCGGCGGAAAAGAGCCCACGGTCGGTCTGTAAATGATCGGCCCGGGACCCTTCCCCCTGGAAGGCCTGGGGGGTCACTTCTCCCACATAGCGGACCCCGTGGGATTCCAGTTCTTTGACGATGATAGGACCTAATTCGGGCTCCAAACCGCTATAAGGGAATTTCCCCCGATAGAGAAGGGTGGTTTCGATCCCTCGCCGCCGCAAACTTTCGGCGACTTCCAGGGAAATATATCCGGCCCCGATGATGACCGCTTTTTGAGGATGGTGCTGATCGATATATCGGCGCAAGCGGATCCCGTCCGCCATTTCTTTTAGGGTAAAGATGTTGGGAGCCTGTTCCCCGGCGATCCCCAGCTGTCTGGAACGGGCCCCTGTGGCCAGGATCAGACGGTCATAGGCTAAAACGATCTCTTGATTGGTCTCCAGGTCCAGACAACGGACCTGGCGGTTGGAACGATCTAGGGATAGGACGCGGGTTCGTAGTTTAACTTCAATCTGCTGTTTCCGGGAAAACTCTTCCGGTGTACGGGCGATCAGGTCCTGATAGCGGGGAATTACATCTCCGATGTAATAGGGGAGTTCTCAGGCCCCGTAAGAGATAAACTCCCCCTGCTCAAGGATCACAATCCGGGCCTCAGGGTCTTTTCGACGGGCCGTACTGGCCGCCGTCGGTCCGGCGGCCGAGCCCCCGATGATCAAGAGCGTAGGCTTGGGTTCCATAGACGAAGGGCTCCTTTTCCTTTACGGGGTCGAGTGTTTGAAAACCTGAGAAAAGGTCCCCCAATTTTTCAAAAGCTGGAGGGCGCTGGCCAATTGAGGGTCATCCCCATTATCCCCGAGGGGTTTTTTCCCTTGGGGGGAAGCGGGTTCAGCCTTGGTTTCCTTTGCTTTTTCCTTGTCCTCAATATGCCGATCGAGATCTTTTTCCCTGAGGACTTTCGGTTCCCGTTCGGCGGGATCCCCTTTTTTGATCTGTTTCCCTTTGATAATGATATCCGGGGTAATTCCCTTAGCCTGGATGGACCGCCCGCTCGGGGTAAAATAGCGGGCGGTGGTTAATTTGAGTCCTGAATTATCGTCCAGGGAGATGATCGTCTGCACGGATCCCTTTCCGAAGGTTGGGGTTCCTAAAATAACGGCCCGTTTTTGGTCCTGTAGGGCACCGGCAACGATTTCGGAGGCACTGGCGCTTCCTTCATTCACTAAGACCACCAAAGGATAGGTCCGGGGAGCCTTGTTCGGATGGGCATAAAATTTTAGATTCTGCTCCTTAATCCGTCCTTGGGTATAGACGATCAGGCCCGACTCCAAGAATTCATCGGCCACCTTGACGGCCTCATTGAGCAGTCCCCCGGGATCGTTACGAAGATCCAGAACCAGCCCTTTCAAGCCTCCTTTGGCGGATTCCAGTTTTTTCAGGGCAACCCGTAAATCATCATCCGTTTTTTCCTGGAAGGTGCTGATCCGGACATACCCATACCCGTCTTCGAGCATTTTGGATTTAACACTCTTGATCGGGATGACTTCCCGGATAATGCTGTATTTGACCGGTTCTTTGGCGCCTTCATGCAGGATGGTTAAATTGACTTTTGTACCCTTGGGGCCCCGGATCAGCCGAACGGCTTCATTCATGGTCATGTTTTTGGTGATCTTGTCTTCAATTTGGAGAATTTTATCTCCCGGGTGTAATCCGGCCTTGTCGGCTGGCGTCCCTTCGATGGGCGAAACGACGGTTAAGATGCCGTCTTTAAGGGTGATTTCTATGCCTATTCCGCTGAAAATACCGGTGGTTTCGACTTCCAACTCTTTAAATTCCTCGGGGGTGAGGAAGACGGAGTGCGGGTCCAGGGTGTTCATCATCCCTCGGATCGCCCCATAGATAAGTTCCTTGGAATCTTTTTCCTCGACGTACTTTTTCTGAATCTCATTCAGGGCTTCACTGAACAGTTTGATCCGCGGGAAGGTCTTTTCGGTATCCGCCGCATCAATACTATCCTTGGGATTGTTTACAAACAAGAAAAAAGCCAGAATCAGAACAAGCAACCCCACTGCAACCTTAATGTTTCGCATTCCTTTCATAATTCCCCCAAGGTTTATTTGAAAATCCCTTCTTAATCGTTACTTAAAATAAGACCTATTAAAAAAAATCCGATGGCCGTTTTTTCTGAAAATCCGGTTGCAGGCCGTTTTACCACCCTTGATTTTTTTCTACCAGGTCCCCATAGCCCGCAGTAATCGCGAGTGAGCCAGGTTATAATTATATAAGGCCTGATATAAATTGTTTTTGGCCTGGGTCAACAGGGTTTGGGCATCCAAGACCTCCAGGGAAGTGGCCACCTGTTCCTGATAACGGAATTGACTGATCCGGAAATTCTCCTCGGCCTGTTGGATGGATTTCTCGGCCACGGAAAAATTTTTTTCCGCTTCCTTCAAGGACAAATAGGCCTCTTTGACCTCCAGGCGGATGAGATCCTTGATGTGAGTCAAGGCCTCTTTAACCTGCTCCCGTACCTTAATCTTTTCCTGCTCCAGATAATGGCTGCGGCCCCATTCCCAGAGATTCCATTTAACCGCGGCGATAATGTCCCAGTTGTCCCCATAGGTAAAGGTGCTTCCGGACACAGAAGGTGTGTCTCCCTGCTTGATGTAGCGCCCCTGCAGGACCAACTGGGGAAAATATTCGCTTTGGGCCAATTGGATATTCTTTTGGGCAATGGTTATCTGGGTTTCAATCTCCTTTATCTCCGGCCGTTTTTTTAAAGCGTCTTGAAAACACTCTTCCCAGCTGGGCGAGAAGGGTTGATAGCTCAAAATATCCTGAATCTCCGTGTCCTTTTCAAAAGGGAGCCGTAATACCGTATTGAAATTGGACTTGGCCAATAAAAGATGGTTTTCGGCCTTAATCAGGGTCTGCCGGGCATCGGCTAATTGGACCTCGGATTTCAACAGATCGTTTAAGGGGATCAGTCCGACTTGATAAAAGTCCCTGGCTACTCGGACATGATCGGCGATCTGAGAAACCGTCTGCTCGGCCACCTGACGGATCTTTTGTGCTTTTAAGATGTTCCAATAGGCCTCTTTGACCTTATAAGCCAGAGTCAGCTTTTCTTGCTCCAGCTTTATCTTGGAAACATCCAGCCCCAATTCGGCCAATTCATAGGTCCGGGTCAGGGCCAGACCCGTAAAAATCGGCTGTTCCACAGTCAGGTACAATGAATAAATGTCCGGGGTCCCGATAATCATGGTGGAGGCCGGGATCTGAATCCCCCCCAAATTTAGAGCCGGCATCCTGACAAAAGGGGGCTTGTCAATATGAGAATAGGTATACTGGGACCCCAATTTCGGCAGGAAGCCGCTCCGGGCCTGTTTTTTTTTAAACTCGGCTCCCAGGATGGCCTCCTGCGCGGCCTTTAAAGTCGAACTCTCCTTAAAAGCCTGTTGTATACTATCCTCCAAACTGAGACCTTTGGGAAGGGGCTCAGAACTGCAGATCATAACCGTCCAGAGAAAGAGCAGGAGAGCGCTCGGGCTTCCCAAAGCCCATCTTTTCCATGCTGAACGTCTCGATTTTTTCATTTTTTTCGTTATGATCACCTAAAATAAGCATTATAATCCGTTCCGTATTAAGTCAAGAAATTTCTTAATATTTTTTAAGTTAAGGGGCGGGGGAGAAGTTTTAGTTGACTTTTAGGCTCTTTTTTGTTTCTTTCAGACTGGACGGAGGGGGGCGCCCTGACCGGCCTCGGCGCCATCCACTAATCTAACCTGGGATTTTTATCGACAGACCTCAAGAATTATTCTCGATCGTCTCGAACAAGGACACAACGGCTCATGGCATTTTTCGGGGAACTCTTCTTAAGTGAGATATTAAACAAACCGGTTATGAATCAACGGGGTGAAGAAATGGGCCGTTTGAGGGATATTTTGGTGATTCCCGGAAACCCTTTTCCCCAGGTCAGCGGGTTGGCGGTCAGTAAACGGAAGGACCACCATTTTATTCCCCTGGACTATGTCGATATATTTAATAAGAAATTTTTAATGGTCCGGGAGATGGAGAAAAAGCCCTTCCCGTCTTCCCCCCCGGAAGGACATATCTATATCCGGGAAAATCTTCTGGATAAACAAATTGTGGATATCAACGGGGTGAAAGTCGTTCGGGTCAATGACATAAAGCTGGGAATGCTTCAAAATGAATTTTGCCTCGTGGGACTGGATGTGGGGTATCAGGGGCTTTTACGGAGAATCGGCTGGGAACGAAAGGGTGTCGGAAATCTAATCCCCTGGAATTATGTTCAGCCCCTGGAAGAGGGGTTGGACCAATTAAGCCTGACCTTGTCCCGCCAGGGCCTCTCCCAGCTGCATCCCGTCGATATTGCCGATATTATTGCTCAGGTTTCCTCCAAGGAACGGGCCCTGCTTCTGGAATCCTTGGATAAGGAAACGGCCGGGGAGGCCATTCATGAACTGGAAGCCGACATGCGGGTGGCTATCGTCGAGCAGATGGATGTTGAAGAGGCGGCCGATGTCCTGGAAAAAATGCAACCCGATGAGGCGGCCGATATCCTGGGGGATCTTTCTTCGGAAAAGGCCAAGGCCATTCTGGATCGGATGGAAAAGGAAGAGGCGGCCGATGTCGAGGAGTTACTGGAGCACGATGAAGATACTGCCGGTGGCTTAATGACCACCGAGTATCTGGCCTTCCCCCCGGATCAGACGGCCGCCCAGGCCATAGAAGAAATCAGAAATCAATCTCCTGAAACGGAATTGATTTATTATATTTATGTTATTGACGGTGAAGAGCATCTGCTGGGGGTCCTGTCTTTGAGGGATCTGATCATGGCCACTCCCCTGACGCCTCTGAAAAAATTAATGCGCACCAATCCCAAAAAAATCAAAGCTGAGGCCAAGCAAAAGGATGTGGCCGAACTGGTCTCTAAGTATAATCTGATTGCCGTACCGGTGGTCGATGAGCACAATCATCTTTTGGGGATCATTACCGTTGATGATATCCTGAATATTTTACTACCTTCCTCGGCCATAAAGAGGTTCTGAGCCGATGCCCTTTGCCTGGTTTTCCAAAGGTAAGAACCGTTTGATCTTTTTCCTGAGTATCATCGGTCCGGGCATTATTACGGCCAATGTAGATAACGACGCCGGGGGCATAGCGACCTATTCTCTGGCCGGGGCCCATTTCGGCTATACCCTCCTCTGGTCGCTCCTGCCGATTACCGTATTATTGATCATGATCCAGGAAATGGTCGCCCGCATGGGCGTGGTCACCGGAAAGGGCCTGTCGGACCTTATCCGGGAGGAATTCGGGGTTCGGACCACTATGATTTTAATGTTCGCCCTTTTGATTACCAATTTAGGTAATACCATGGCTGAATTCGCCGGGTTGGCCGCCAGTATGGAGATCTTCGGTGTGAATAAATATCTGTCCGTCCCCATCGGGGCCTTCCTGGTCTGGTGGCTGGTGGTCAAGGGATCGTACCGGTCAGTAGAAAAGATTTTTTTGGTGGCCTGCGGTATTTACAGCTCTTACCTCATTTCCGGATTTATGGCCAAACCGGAATGGACGAAGGTCTTTACCCAAACGGTTATGCCGTCTTTTCACTGGGATCGGGATTATTTACTCATGATCGTGGGGATTGTGGGAACGACGATCGCCCCCTGGATGCAGTTTTATCAGCAATCGGCCGTCGTTGAAAAGGGGACGACGATCGAGCAGTATCGTTTGGCGCGCTGGGATGTCATCGTCGGCTGCTTCTTTGCCGTGGTGGTGGCCTTTTTTATCGTTATTTGCTGCGGGGCCACCCTCTATCTGAATCGGATAGAAATCAAGACGGCTGAAGATGCCGCCGTGGCCCTGGCTCCCCTGGCCGGGCAATATGCCTCCTGGCTATTTGCCCTGGGCCTAGCCAATGCCTCTCTCTTCGCCGCATCGATCCTGCCCCTGTCCACAGCCTTTTATATCTGCGAGGCCTTGGGGTGGGAGGCCGGGGTCAATAAGACCTTTAAAGAGGCCCCTCAATTTATGTGGCTTTATACCGGTATGATCGCCCTGGGTGGGGCCTTCATCCTGATTCCTAAGGCCCCCTTAATTCTGATCATGCTCCTTTCCCAGGTGGTCAACGGGGTACTCCTGCCTTTTATCCTGATCTTTATCCTGATCCTGATCAACAAAAAGAAGCTGATGGGGAATTACATCAACGGCCGGGTCTTTAATTGGATATCCTGGGCTTCGGTGGGCTTATTGATTGTCATTAATGCCATGCTGGTCTGGTCGACTTTCCAGTAACAGCGAGGCTTCCTGGGCCGGATTCCCTCCGGATTAATTTCCCTGCCCCCAGAGGCGTGGCACCACGAGCCGGTCGGCCTTGCCGAGCTTTTGAAGAAGCCCCCCATTTGGGGGCTGTTTTTGTCGACCTATAAAGTGGCTACTTTTAGAAGCCGAGCCATGAAAATGGTTTTGATCGACTCCAAATCTTATTTTCGAATTAAGAGACCGTAAAAATATATTCCTTTAACAGGGTGTCATCCAGAAAAAGTTGGGCCTTCCAGACCCCGATAATTTTTCCCTCCATCCCCAGAAAATCGAACAGCCCTTTTTTAAAAGACAACCAGGACCAGGAGGTATAGGTGATGGTGTTGGAGGAGAGATTGACCTGCAAGCGGGTGGTTTCCTGAACCTTTTTATCGGGCCGAATCCAGAGGACTTTTATTTCACGTTTCCCGGTGAGGCGGGTCCAGACGGTATGGAGATAGATCTTGTCATTTCTGGAAAAAGTGGTTGCCGGGATCAATCGGTTCAGGTCTTTGGTTAGGATGCTTCGGAAGGTCGGTTCTTGAGCCCAGACCGGCGAAAGGAGCAGGATCAATAACCCCAGAAAGGGGAGACCCCGGCGAATCAGGATTCGCCTCAGAAGACTTTGAAAGACTTTCATAGGGGCAAAGACACTCTTAATTTGGGAATCATGACAGATTATTATCAGGTTACAGAAAACCTTTTTCCCGGGTTGCTCAAAAAAGTCCAGATGCAAGGCATCCAAAATCCCGCTGAATGAGACGTACATAGAGGTGCGTCGCAATGACAAGGGATGAGGATAACGAAGTAGCCGGTCGGCTTTGCCGACCCAAGAAAAGGCTTCATTCTGAAGCCCGGGGCCTTTTTCCGTAACCTGTTAAAGATAGAAGGTTTACCGGGAAATATCAAGGAATATTTAATCGTTGCAATCCTAGGGGGTTAATGACATACTGAACACTCTATTTTAATTCTTCGGATTGTTCCGACATTGAGAGAAAGGCGGCAGATAGATGGAATTAAACCAACAAAGAGAATCAATGAGCCGAATCATTCACCAGCGGGTGAAGGATCTCCATGATATTCAAAATGCTTTTATGGAAAAATATGCCCAGGACTTGATCGCATTGGCGGAGGATATGGTCAGGGCCTTTTCCAAAGGGAATAAATTAATGATCATGGGCAACGGGGGCAGTGCCGCCGATGCCCAGCATATGGCCGCCGAATTCGTCAATCGTTTTAAGATCGAACGGTCGCCGCTCCCGGCCCTGGCACTGACGACGGACACTTCCATCCTCACCGCCGTCGGCAATGACTACAGTTTTGACGAAGTTTTTGAAAAGCAGGTCCTGGCTTTGGGAGTGGCGGGAGATATGCTGATCGGCATCAGCACCAGCGGCAATTCACCGAATATCATCCGGGGATTCAAGGCCGCCCGGGAGAAGAAGATCATGACCGTGGCCTTAACCGGCAATCAAGGCGGGAAGATGATCGAATGGGCCGACCGGTCTTTGATCGTCCCTTCTGCGGCCACCCCGCACATTCAAGAGACGCACATCTTGATTATTCATTTGCTTTGCGAAATGGTTGACACCCTCTTGTTCCCCAGTCCGTAGGGATTTGGGATCTCAAAATCCCTTGGCCCTGGTGGCCGTACCGGTTTTGTTGGGGTATAAAGCTAGGCAAAACAGACTGGCAATAAATGTGGTGGAATTGCCAGTCTGTTTTGATTGTGGTTGTTATGCTTCAAGTGCTGTTCTTTCTTAGCCTCTGGGCCAATACATGATGATCCCCACACCAATTAAGGCTACCAACCCACCGAGTAGATCGAATCTGTCCGGTGCTATTTTATCGACCTGCCAACCCCATAGAATTGAGAGGACGATAAAAACGCCTCCTTATGCTGCATAAACACGACCAAAATTGGCAGGTTGAAACGTCGGAATGACGCCATAAAGAACGAGTATGGCTGCCCCAATCATTCCGTGCCATGGGGATTTGCCCTCATGTAACCATAGCCAGACGAGGTATCCGCCTCCAATCTCACAAAGACCAGCTATGACAAAATAGAAAATTGATTTGACTGTTGCTATGGCTTCC
>Ga0233425_10003046_pt1 | contig 31496 bp, 26 predicted proteins | sample Watercolumn_Towu_2_FD_181712 | JGI IMG/M metagenome (GOLD analysis project Ga0233425, IMG submission 181712) | Freshwater microbial communities from Lake Towuti, South Sulawesi, Indonesia - Watercolumn_Towuti2014_140_MG | ecosystem: Environmental > Aquatic > Freshwater > Lake | place... | reverse complement strand
CTCGAAGCGACCGCGGATCGCATTCGCGAATTTTTGAAAAAAGCGCAGACGGTCGAAGAAGCGTTGAAAGTAAATCAGCAATTGAGCCAGGTCGAAAAAGAAATTGAAACGCTCAAAGGCAAATTGAACTACTTGGGTGATCGTTCCGCGTTCTCGACAGTGACCGTCGAAGTGCGCGAGCCGCGACCAACACCAACGCCAACCTTAACGCCGACGATCACACCAACGCCGACCGCGACGCCAACCTTGACGCCGGTGGTGTGGCGACCGGATCAAACGTTTACGCGCGCGGTCGAGACGCAAACAACGCTGATGCAAGTGTTGATCGAAATGGTGATCTGGATTGCGGTTGTCTTGTTGCCGTATGCGTTGATCGTGCTTGGCGGATTGTGGGTGTTTGCGCGCGTGATGCGCTGGCTCGGCACGCGCGGAACGAAAAAAGTGGCAAATTAGAAATTTGCCTTACGAGGAGGGAAAAATGTTTGCACGAAAAATGTTTTTGGGCATCGTGTTGTTGATCGTCGTTTTGATTTCCGCGTGCGCCGCGCCCGCGGACACATCGAAAGCGCGCAGTCGCGGCGTGATCGAATCGGGTGGGATTGTCGCGGCGGAAGAGTTGCGCGTCGCGGAATATCTCGCGTACTACAAACAAAATTTTCCCGCGCCGGTGAACACGACGCTCGGTCTCGATTTGCGAATGGGCAATCAGCAAATTCCGGTCGAGGGCGGAACCGCGTGGTTGCAGATCGGCGTCCCGGCAAAAGCGGAACAAAACGAAATCGTCGCGCCGCTCAATCTCGCGATTGTGATTGATCGCAGTGGCTCGATGGACACGCCGGAAAAAATGCCGTACCTCAAACAATCGCTCCGTGTCTTTTTGCAATCGCTCGCGTCGAACGACATCGTCGCGCTGGTAACATTCGAGACGAACGCCGAAGTGCTGGTGCCGGCGCGCGCGGTCGGTGACGGCAGTTGGATCGCGAGCGCGGTCGAACGGATTCAACCGGCGGGTTCGACGAATTTGCACGGCGGGATGATGCTGGGATTCAAAGAAGTCGAAAAGAATTTTGATGTGCGCCGGAACAATCGCGTGATCTTGCTCACCGATGGCATCGCAAATGTCGGCACGACGGATCCCGCGCGCATCGCGCAAGACGCGCTCACGTACAACAATCGCGGCATCTATCTTTCGACGGTCGGACTCGGCAAAGATTTCAACGACGCGTTGTTGAGCCAACTTGCGACGCAAGGCAAGGGCGCGTATCACTTTGTGGATTCCGCCGCGGAGATGGACAAGATTTTTCGCAAAGAGGTGAGCGGCTTGATTCAAAAAGCCGCGTCGGATGTTTCGGTTACACTGCGTCCCGCGAACGGGGTTACGGTTGAATCCATCACCGGGTACGACGCGCGGCCGCCGAGCGGCGCGGTGCAAATCAAATTGCGCGATATGGGCACGGGCGACGCGCAGGTGGTGCTTGCGCGAATGAGTGTGAACGGCGGCAACGCGGGACGCCGCACGATGATGACGGTCGAATTGCGTTATCGCGATTTGTTTTCGCAACGCGATGAAACGACGACGCAAACGATCGCGGTGGATTCGGCACGCGTGAGTAATTACGATCCGACCTGGGACACGGAAGTTTTGCGAAACGTTACGATTCAAAAAACCGCGGAGGGTTTGAAAGAAATTGATCGGCTCTACAAAGCGCAGAGATACCAGGATGCGTGGCAGATCGCGTATCGGCTCGAACAAGATTTGCGGTACGTCGCGCGCTTGACGAACGACGCGCAAATGGTCAAGGACGCGGACTTGATGCGAAAATACCAGGACACACTTTCGAAATGGGTCGAGCGCACGACCGGGCGACCGCCCGCGCCGGCGGAAAGCGGTCCCGCGGGCGATCAACCAATCCGCGGCAGACAGCCCACGCCGGTCGGCACGCCGATTGAGATCAAGTAAAAAATACAAAACCAGGTTTTCCCAAATGGCGGAACCTGGTTTTTCATTTATTGTCCAAAGATCGTGTAGAATTTGAAACCGCGCGCGCTCAACTCGCGCAAGATCACATCGAGTGCGTCCGCGCTTTGACTGCGGTCGCCGCCGCCATCGTGCATCAAAATAATCGCGCCGGGAAACGCGTTGCGAAGAATGTGTGATGAAATCGCGTCCGCGCCGGGGCGACGCCAATCCATTGGATCAATATCCCACATCACGACTTGATAGCCAAGTTCGGCGGCGTACCCGCGCGTGTGCGAATCGGTTGCGCCGTACGGCGGACGCAAGTACCGCACATCGCCGTCGAGCGTGAACAAATCTTTCGCTTCGCTCAACAATGTCTTGCGCGTCTGTTCCGCTTCGTTGATGAATACGTCGTGCGAAACATTTTGCAAAGAAATGTGCGTATAGGTGTGATTGCCGACGTAATGCCCGGCGTTCGCCGCCGCGCGCACCAGGTCGGGGCGCGCATGCGCGCTGTTGCCGATCACAAAAAATGTTCCGCGCGCGTGATAGCGCACGAGCAAATCCAAAAATTTTTGTGTGAATGGACTAGGCCCATCGTCGAATGTGAGGTACACGACCGGGCTATTATCCGGCGTGTGCGATGGCAAATGATCAATCAACGGCTTGCCCGGTTTCGCGACGGCTGGCGGTGTCGGCGCGGGCGCGGGCGCGACCATCGGCACAACATCGAGCGGACCGAAAATCGCGACGACATCACTACGAACCCAGCCCTTTTGCTCGTTGATGCAACAGACTTGATACCAGGTCGCGTCCGGCGTCGCGCCGATCATTTTGCCGACGACGTCCATCACACTGCCGACTTGCAATTTGCTCAACGCGATCGCGGTCGTGCTGGGATTCGCGCGAATGTACACGTTCGTCGTGATCGGTTGAACGTGCGTGATCGGCGCGGGCTTGGGCAATGGAATGATCGGTTTCAACAATGCTTACCAGGTATGCGCGTCCACTGCGCCGGTCGGCGCGAGATGTTGCGACGCTTGAAAATTCGCGACTGCGTTACGAACGGTTTCGTTGTAAAGATCGTCGTTGCGTTCGGGATATTTGTAATTCAAGTACGCGTACTGCGCGAGCAAACGATTCAACTTTCGCACGAGCGGATGGCGTTGCCCGGTGCCGAGCGTGAAGGTGAGCGCGTCGGGATTCGGTGTGATGCCGGGAATTTCGCGACCGACAATCGTTGGAAAACCTTCGACGAGGTTGAAACGAATTTCTTGCGCGGGCAGTAACACTTTGCCGTCGCTCGTTTCGACGATGCGAACAATCGCGGTATCGCCTTCGACATGCCAGATGCCGCGCCACGCGAGCGCCGCGCCGCCGATCTCGTGCGGGGCTTGCGTCAAAATAATTTTGCCATCCGCTTTGAGTTCGAGCGTAAATTCTTGCAAATGATATTCGCCGACAAATGTTTGCGCGATTTGATCGCGCGTGATGGTCGCGAACGTGTACGGATTCGGCGCGGCGCGAAATCCGACGAGCCACGCGATCAACAGTCCGCCGAAAACTCCAAATCGAAAATAGCGATTCATTTCACGCGCCTCCTTGATTTTTTCTCGACGCGATTATAAACCGTGTGCGCGCGCGCGTTGCCATAGAGCAATAGTCATCGGACTTTTGGTAGCTTGAAAACAAAACGATGGACAAGAATTTTGTCCATCATTTCTTATATGGGGCGAGAGGGAGTCGAACCCACACGGAGGATCACTCCAACGGATTTTAAGTCCGTCGCGGCTGCCATTTCGCCATCGCCCCTATTCGATTGTCGGACGCGATTGTATAGCCGGTTTCTAAAAAAGTCAAAGGCGATTAATCGCGCATCATCAAATAGATAAACGGCAAACACAAAACCAGGTCGGACTTGACCGCCGACCTGGTTTTTGTTTACGGATAATCTTTCAAAATCGGAAACAAGATGAGCCGCCGATCACAATTGCCGAATTGAAACGCGCCGATGCGCGTTTGCCAATTGCGCCCGGTCGCTTCAAAATATTGATTCGTGTACCAAAACGTGCAATCATCCACCGGGTCAACCGTCATCGCGCTGTAATCGCCCCACCGCGCGAAACCACCGCTCTGTGACCCCGTGCCCTCGATCAACGACCATTCCCCTTGCGTCAACACGCCCAACGGATCGTTCACCGTTCGTCCGGTGTACCGAATTGCCGGATACATACTCGCGGATGAAACGCTGTAACCGAGCGCCAAATTGCCAAACCGATCCACCGCGAGCGATCCCATCCAACGATAATTGGAATCCGGTTGAAACGTCCCTTGCTGATAAATCGTCGGCGCGCCATTCGGCTCGCGAATTTCGTACCAGCGAATCCCGGTCGGATAACCAACCGCGCTATTTTCCGCGACCGTGTGATTCGCCCACAACGATTCGACCCCGCCGCGATTGCGGTACTGCAATTGCATCATCAAGCGGTCGCCCAAACCATCCACAGATTCGCCGCCGAGTTGCGGCACGCATCCAATCGTGAACGCCGCGTTGCACGGCATCACAAAATTCGCGGTGGTCAATGTCGTCGGACCGGTGAGCGTAGAGTTGGACGGCGTGATCCAATCGGTGTGAAATTTCCACAAATGCAAATTGTTCGGCGCGGTGATCGTCGCCAAAAATTCCGGCGTGCCGGGCGGCGGCAACGCGCCGCGCAAGTTCGCCGGTAAAATCGTGTGATAACCCGGTGCGATTGAAAAATAAATCGCGTTGAGCGGCAAGCCGTTGATCAACTCAGCGCGATTGAACGCCCAAAGTTTGACGCCTTGCGGAATGTCGCCCGGCAAATCGAACATATTCGCGGACATGTAAATTCCGTCCGCCCACACGCCGAGTTTCGGATAATCGTGCAAGTACGTTGTGTCCGCGAGAAACGAATACAACCACCAACCGCCGGCAACCGGGTCGCCGGTTTTTGAAACCGCGATACATTCATAGTACGGTCCGTTATAAAAATCGAGCCAGGAAAAATTGGTAACGATCCACCGATCCGCAATGGGATCGTACAACACAATCGGATCGCCGTTGTTGTTACCAACGCCGCACGGACCCGGCGCGCCGGCAAAAAATGAATCGTACGTGAACAACGCGAGCGACGCGCCGGTCTTGCTAAAAATTCCGAGCGAAATGTTCACGGCTTGGATGTAATGATTTGGACCGACATCGCCGTTCGTGTCGGGGGGCCAACCCATTCCCCAGGTTGGAAAATCGAGACCTTTGAAACTGACGAGTGGTTGCGTCATCCATTTCGAAATCGCGGGCGCAGATTGGCGCACCGGATCGCGCAACGCGATTTGCGGCGCGAGCGCGCGCGCGGCTTGGCGCGCGCGCGGAATTTCGCGCGGCGCGATGGGCGCGCGCGGCAAGCGGCGCACATCGCCATCGAACGAAACCGGGTTGACCGGTGGCGCGCGAAATGGACCGCGCACCTCGCCGCGTTGTGCGGCAACCGGCGCGGCGCGCGGCATCAAAAACAAAACGAGCGCGAACAATGTCGCGCTAATCAGTGTGGCAATCCAAAAATTTTTCATCGAGTTGATCCTGGTGGAAGAATGTAGCATCGCCCCTTGTGGGCGGACTGTCGCTTCTTGTGGGCGGACTGTCGCCCACAAGGGGCGATGCTACTTGAGCGTAATCGGCAAATAAAGCGGCGATATTGTAGCATTGATCGTGTACGTGTCAATCAGGATTCCCGCGCGCGTGATAAATTCAAACGTGATGAAAAAATCGGACGCGGTAACGCGCAGTGCGCCGTAATTTGAATTGTAGCGCACCTGACTGCCGGAAACCGGCGCGCCAAAACTATATATGCCGGGATACCCGCCCAAGCCATTCACAAAGTACGGCAAATTATTTTTGAGGATGCGTTCGTACGTGTGATCGTGTCCGGCGAACACGGCGGTCGCGCCCCAGATTTCGTAATTCCACTGCAACGTCGTGTTCGAACCGTGCACCGCGGACGAGTACGGCGCGTGATGCAAGAAAACCAACTTCCACCGCGCAGTGGATGCCGCGAGCCGGTCTTGCAACCAGGTCGCTTGCGTCGAACTGCCGGTGATTCCATCCGGTTCGTTCGCGTCACTGTCGAGCATAAACAAATGCACCGGCTCGCGCACCAGGTCGTAATAGCGCTCATTGTTCAGGAGCGCGAAATAATCGCGATACGGTTGTGCGTTCGTGGTGTACCAATCGTGATTGCCCAACACCGGAAAAAACCGATTCGTCAGCGCGCCCGCGCCGTAACTGCCGGTGTACGGATAAATATAATCGTGATAGTACTGCCCGATGTTCGCGTCAATCGTCGCGCTCGCGCCGCTCGGATAATTATTGTCGCCGACGGTTACGATGAAATCGGGATTCCAACTCTTGACCAGGTTCGCGACATCCGCTTCCGGCGTGCCCGCGGATCCGAAATCGCCGATGATCGCGAAGAGCACGGTCGCGTCGGGACGCGCGCGCGGCGCGGGCATCGCGGCAGGCGTCGGCGCGACGATGCTCGCGAGCAAACCGATCAGCAGAAATACAAAAACAAATTTTCTAACATTGACTTGTGGCGGCATATAACCTGGTTTTCCTTCGCGCGCGTATTATACGTCGCCTCCAGTCGTTTTCAAAATAGGAAAAATAGACCGGGCTTGAAACACATACCGAACCGGGCTATAATAAAACCGCAAGATGATAAGGAGGCAAGTATGTTTAGCTCGCGTCGCGTCGCTCAACTTTTCGTTCTTGCGCTCGCGTTTATTTTTTTCCTCGTCAGTTGCGTGCCCGACGGCACGCGCCCGCTCGTTACGATCAACGCGCCGCCGAACAATTCCGTCGTCGAAGCGAACAGCGAAGTGTTGATCCAATCCACCGCGTCCGATCCATCCGGCGTCGCGCGCATCGAAATCTGGATTGACAACGCGCTCGCGCACGCGGAGGCGAATCCCACGCTCGGCACACAAGGATTTTTTTCAACCGTTTTGCATTGGACGCCGACGCAAGCCGGAACCCATTCCGTTCAAGCGCGCGCGTACGGTCGCGCGGGCGGCGTGAGTGAACCGGCGAGCATCACCGTCGTCGTGAAAGAAAGCGCGACGCGTCCAACGAACACGCCCACAGCAACCGCGACGCGCACCGCGACCGCGACACCAACGCTCCCGACTCAGACCGGCACACTCACGCCAACACTCACCGCGACCGCAACCCTCACACCGACGCTCACCGCGACCGCGACGATCACACCGACCGCGACGAACACGCCCACCGCGACACCAACCGCAACACCGCTCGTCGCGCCACTCGCGCCGAGTGGATTCAACGCGACCGTGACCGGGCAAACGATCGCGGACGCGACCTGGGCGGATAACGCGCGCGATGAAGATGGTTTTCGCATCTATCGCAAAATGACCAGCGGCGATGTGATGATCGCGCAACGCGCCGCGAATGCGAACATCGGCAATGTCGTTTTGAATTTGACCGGCCTCGTGTGCAGTGAACAGTACGATTTGTACGTCAAAGCGTTCAAATCTTCGCTCGAATCCCCGGCGAGCAATGTCGTAACGATTGCGACCGATCCGTGCACGCCGACGAGCATCGCGGCGTCGAATCCGACTGGGCAAACGATCACGTTGAATTGGAACGACAACTCGACGACGCCCGAAGAAACCGGGTTTAAAATTTATTTCGGCGCGACCGTCAAGCAAACGATTCCCGCGCACCCCGGTAGCGGCATCACGAGCGCGACGATCACCGGATTGGATTGCGGCACAACGTACAACGAAATTCGCGTCAGCGCGATCAACGGCGCGCGCGAATCGCCCAAGAGTGAAACCGCGGCGAGCGCGACGACCGCGCCGTGTCAAATCAAAGTCGAGTTTACGCGCGTGGATATCAAAGATGACACCGATTCCGGGTTTTTGGATCCCGGCGAAATTCACATCACATTCAACGTCACAGGGCAAACCAAAGAGTGGCCCTCGCCCGGCGGATTCAAATCAATGCACAGCAACACGAGCGAAAATTTTAGCATCGTCTTCAACACAACGTTGGCGCGCAACGCGTCGCTCGGCATCAGCGTTACCGCGCAAGACCTCGGCGACGATCCCGATCCGATGGGCACACTCACCGCGCAATTCGGCGGCGCGCTACCAACCAATTTCGGTCACGGCGCGCGCACGCTCGAAAATAATTTTTTCAAAATCTATTTCACGATCACGGTAACCGCGCCGCCGTAGGACAAATTTTCAATTTGTCCCACACCACGCGCCGTCGTAGGACAAATTTCCAATTTGTCCCACACCGCGCGGACGTAGGGCAAATTGGAAATTTGCCCCACATAGCGCGCACTACTCATTCGCGCGGCTTGTCTCGCGTCGTGCTTTTGACCGGCTTTTGACCGGCGTTTGACTTGTGCACGCGATAATCGGGGTGGCTGAATCTAGCGCGCAGGGTTGCGCGTTGCGATTCGGGTGTTGAACGCCTTTCGAGCATAATTGTTCGAGAGGCGTTTTTGTTTTCGCTTTAGATCGTGGGACGGCTTTTCAAGCCGCTCGCGGGCTCGAAAGCCCGCGCCACATTTGTCAGGAGGAGCCATGGGGCTTTTAGTCCTTTCGAAGGAAGACCTCGCGCCGTTCATCGCGCGCCTCGTAACCGAGTACGAAGTGATCGCGCCGGTCGCGCGCGAAACTAAATTCGCGTTCGCGCCGATCACCGATCCGTCCCAGGTTCGACTCGATTACACGACGACCATCTTGCCGCCGAAAAAAGCGTTCCTGCCGCCGGAAGAAACCTTGTTCGCGTTCAAACTGAACGGTTCATTCACCACGCAACCGATTTTCGATGAACGCCCGCGCGTTCTGCTCGGCGCGCACACCTGCGATTTGCACGCGATCAAATTGCTCGACGCGGTGTTCGAAACCGGGTTCGCGGACGAGCATTATCGCAAACGCCGCGCGCACACGCTCATCGTCAGTTTGGAATGTCTCGCGCCGTGCGACGAACACGCGTTTTGCAAAAGTATGGAAACGCTGACCGCGCGCGAAGGGTACGATTTGCACTTGACCGACATCGGCGGCGCGTACACGATTGATGTCGGCACCGCGCAGGGCAAGCAATTGCTCGCGCGTTTTGCGAACGCGGGCGACGCGACGCGGGTTGATCTCGATCACCTCAACAGAAAACTCGCGGGCAAGTGGTCGAACTTTGCGTACCGTTTGGATTTCAACGCGAATGATTTGCCGGCGGTGATGGCGTTGAGTTTCAAAAATCCACTCTGGGAAGAACTCGGCAAAAAATGTTTGGCGTGCGGACAATGCAACCTGGTGTGTCCGACCTGTTATTGCTTCAACGTCAAAGACGATACCGGGTTCGATCACAAAACCGGCGAACGCAAACGCGTGTGGGACTCGTGCCAGCTCGACGAATTTGCGCGCGTCGCGACCGGCGAAAATTTTCGCAAGACGCGCGCGCAACGCCAACGCCATCGCTTTTTCCGCAAAGGCAAATACATTCCCGAAATGCACGGCGCGCTCGGTTGCGTCGGTTGTGGTCGCTGCGCGCGCGCGTGCCTCGTGGATATTTCACCAGTCCAAGTGTTCAACGCGTTGCATCAAACGAGAGGTGCCTAATGGCAATCCCAACCACCGATTCGCTTTACACACCCGCGCCCGCGCGCATCGCGAAAATTCAAGCGCTGACCGCGATGGAAAAATTATTTACGCTTGAATTGCCGCGCGGTCAAACGCTCGGACACACGCCCGGACAATTTGTTGAGGTGAGTTTGTTCGGCGTCGGCGAAGCGCCGATCTCGATCACCTCATCACCCAGCCGGAGCAACGGCACATTCGAATTGTGCGTGCGCCAGGTCGGTGATGTAACACGCGCGCTCCACTCGCTTGGCGAGGGCGCGATGATCGGTTTGCGCGGTCCGTTTGGGCACGGTTTCCCGCTCGACGAATTTAAGGGCAAGGATATTTTGTTCGCGCCGGGCGGACTCGGACTCGCGCCCGCGCGCAGTGTGATCAACCAGGTGCTCGATCATCGGCGCGATTTCGCGCGCGTGATTATTTTGTACGGCGCGAAAACCCCCGGCGAATTATTGTTCAAGGACGAACTCGACGCGTGGAGCAAACGCGACGATGTGGAATTCTTCGTTACGGTGGATCGCGGCGATGAAAATTGGCATGGCAACGTCGGCGTCATCACGACGCTCTTCCCCAAGGCCGCGGTCAGCCCGCGCAACACGATCGCGATCACGATCGGTCCGCCGGTGATGTACCGTTTCGTGTTGATGGAACTGCTCGGCAAAGGCATCCCCGATGATCAAATTTGGTTATCGCTCGAACGGCGCATGAAATGCGGCGTCGGCAAATGCGGACATTGCCAGATCAATCATTTGTATTGTTGTCAGCAAGGGCCCGCGTTCAACTACGCGCAAATTCGCGGAATCGAGGAGGCGATCTAATGAAACCCAAAGTGGCATTTTTCGATTTCACGAGTTGCGAAGGGTGTCAACTCACCGTCGTGGATTCTTTGCAAACGCATCTCGATTTGCTCGAGATGGTCGAGATCGTGCAATTCCGCGAAGCGATGAGCGAGCGCGGCGATGATTACGCGGTCGCGTTCATCGAGGGTTCGATCACGCGCGAGTCGGACGAAGCGCGGCTGAAAGAAATTCGCGCACGCGCGGCAGTTCTGGTCGCGCTTGGTGCGTGCGCGCACATCGGCGGCGTCAACGCGATCAAAAATCTCGCGCCGCTTCACGATGTTCGCAAGTACGTCTACGGCGAACGCGCCGAATGGTTCGCGACGTACGCCACGCGTCCGATCAGCGCGGTCGTGAAGGTGGACGCGTTCATCCCCGGTTGCCCGATTGATCGCGAAGAATTTATTCGCGTCGTCAACGCGCTCTTGCGCGGCATCAAACCGCCGATCCCGGATTATCCGATGTGCGTCGAGTGCAAACTCAAAGAAAACGTGTGCCTGTTCGACAAAGGCGGCGATTGTCTCGGCGCGATCACGCGCGCGGGGTGCGGCGCGATTTGTCCAACGTACGGCGATGGGTGCGAAGGATGTCGCGGGTTGATTCCGAATCCAAATCGCGATTCGATGCAAAGCGTTCTCGCCGCGCGCGGGCTGACGCCGCAAGATGTGATGGCGCGGATGACGCTCTTTGGATCGTACGAGATAAGTAAAACGTAAAGCGTAATGCGTAATTACGTTTTACGCATTACGTTTTACTTGGAGAATACCCATGTCACAAAACATGCACATTGACATTCACCACGTAACGCGCGTCGAAGGACACGGCAACATTGTGGTCAACGCGAAGAACGGCGTGCTCGAAGAATGTCGGCTCGACATCGTGGAGACGCCGCGCTTTTTTGAAGCGTTGTTGCGCGGGCGACCGTACACCGAAGCGAGCCACATCACCTCGCGCATCTGCGGCATCTGCGCGGTCGGACACGCGACCGCGTCTCTGCGCGCGACCGAGAACGCGCTCGGCGTCGCGGTATCGGAGCAAACGCGCCTCTTGCGCGATTTGATTTTCTTCGGCGAGATGCTCGACAGTCACGTTTTGCATACGTATATGTTGATCGCGCCGGACTTTTTCGGCGTGGGCAGTGTGATTCCGCTCGCGCAGGTCGCCGCTAACGCGGTTCTGCGCGCTCTGCGCGTGAAAAAACTCGCGGGCGATTTGTGCGCGGTCGTCGGCGGTCGCCACACGCACCCAATCGCGATGACGGTCGGCGGATTCACACATCTGCCGAGCGTGGACGAAATCAAAGCATTGCGCGAACGATTGATTCTCGCGCGCAAAGATATGGACGACACGATCACGCTGTTCAAAACGTTGCCATGGCCCCGCTTCAAACGCGAGACCGAATATATCGCGCTGTCCAAGCCGAACGAGTACGCGTTCATTGACGGCGCGATCACGAGCACTGATGGCGGATCGTGGAATATCAGCGAATACAAAACGATCACGAACGAACACCTGGTTCAACATTCGTCGTCGAAACACACCAAGCACAAACGCGAATCGTATATGGTCGGTGCGCTCGCGCGCTTCAACGTGAACTATGATTTGTTGCACCCGAAAGCAAAAGACGCGGCGAGGGAATTGGGAATGAAACCGGTTTGCACGAATCCGTATTTCAATTCCGCCGCGCAAATCGTCGAGATGGTGCACAGCGTTGAAGGCGCGATCACGATTTGCGATGAGTTGATCGCGCGCGGGATCACACCGGAAAAACCGTACACGTTTTCCGGCAAAGGTGGCGCGGGCGTCGGCGCGTGCGAAGTGCCGCGCGGGACGCTCTATCACAATTACGAAATCGGCGACAACGGGCGCATCATCAACGCGAATTGCATCATCCCGACCGGACAAAATCTCGCGAACATCGAAGCGGATATGCGCGCGCTCGTCCCGCAGATTCTCGATCAAGGTCAGGAAAAAGTGACGCTCGCACTCGAAATGCTGGTGCGCGCGTACGATCCGTGCATCTCGTGTTCGGTACATTTCCTGAATGTGCGGTTTATCTAGTGCAATCGTGCAATAGTGAGATAGTGCGATAGTTAATTTGCACAACTAACGCACGATTGCACTATCTCACTATTGCACTAACCAACTATGCAACCACTCCTGATTTTAGGGTTAGGCAACCCACTCCAAGCCGATGACGGCATCGGATGTCGCGTCGCGCAAGAACTCGCGATGCGCGCGATGCCGGGCGTTGAAGTGATGGATGGTGGCACGCCCGGCGTTGGCTTGATCAATTTGCTTCAAGGCCGCACGCGTGCTATCATTGTGGACGCCGCAGAAATGCAGATCGCGCCCGGCGAAATACGCGTGTTCGATGCGCGCCAGGTTCAATTAGATCGCGCGCGCGATCAAATTTCTCTGCATCATTGCGGCGTCGCGGACGCGCTCGCGCTCGCGGGCGCGCTGAAAATCGCGTTGCCGGACATTACAATTGTCGGCGTCCAACCCGCGCGCGTCGAGTGGAGCGCGCAACTCACGCCGCGCGTCCAAGCCGCGTTGCCGCGTGTGATAGAAACAGTAATCGAACAACTTGGCGCAGTTCCCTGATTTCCACCCTTCCAGCATTTCCCTTATTTCCCTCATTTCCCTCGGATGGAAAAAATGGAAATAAGGGAAATAAAGGAAATCAGGAAAATGCGGAAATCAATTGAGGTGCAACATGGCAAACGAAAAAATTTTAATCATTGACAACGACGACGACCTGGTTTACGCGATGCGCCTGCCGCTCGAAGCCGCGGGCTATCAAGTATTTCGCGCGGCGAACGGCAACGAGGGATTGCAAATGGTCAAAACGGTCAACCCCGATTTGATCATTCTCGATGTAATGATGGATTCGACGACCGAAGGTTTCCAGGTCAGTCTCACGCTTCGCAATCCCACGCCCGCGTCTGAGTACGCCGCGTATCGCCACATTCCAATTATGATGTTGAGCGCGATTCACTCGACAACCGCGTTGCGCTTTGCACCCGATCAGGATTATTTGCCGGTAGATTCGTTCGTCGAAAAACCGGTCGGTCCCGAAAAATTGTTGAGTGAAGTTCGCAAGCACTTGCAAAAAAAGCAACCCGCGTAAATCAACACAACAACGAATCACATCCGTCATTTCGAGCGAAGCGAGAAATCTCATTCTCGCGAACAGGGATTTCTCGCTTCGCTCGAAATGACATATTCGATGGATCAGATTCGTTCTTTGCGCCATTCGTTGTTGTGCAGTGAGTTGAACGATGAACCAAAACGCTTCGAGTCAAGCGCATCGCGTCAGCGCGTTGCCCGCGCGCGAACTCGCCGCGAGCGTCGCGTGGTTCATTCGCTTGCGCTGGCTCGCCGGGGTGAGCGTGTTGGGCGCGGTCTGGTTCATTGACCTTTTTCTGCCTCTGCATTTGCCGGTTCTCCCCCTCTATCTCATCGGCTTGATCATTCTCGCCTACAACCTAGTTTTTCGCTACGCGTTCGCGCGCGCGCCGCATGAATTTTCCGATCTGCATCGGATCACGCATTGGCAAATCGCGTGCGATTGGATCGCAATGAGCGCGCTGATTTATTTTTCCGGCGGCTTGACCAGCCCCGCGATTTTGTATTTCTTTTTCCACATCATCATCGCTTCGATTTTGCTCACCGCGCGCGCGACATTTTTTTTCGCCGCGTTCGCAACCGGATTGATCGGCGCGCTCGGCGCGCTCGAACTTGGCGGCGCGTTGCCGCACGTCGAGGTGTTTCGCGCGTCCACGCTCGCGCTCGCGCGCGATCCAATGTATGTGTTCGGCGTGATTTTCTTTTTCGCGAGCGCGGCGTTCGTCGCCGCGTATCTCGGCAACGGCTTGAATCAACGTTTGCGCGAACGCCAAGCACAAACGATTCAACTGAACGAACGCTTGCAAACGCTGTACGACGCGGCGCAAACGATCAACTCGACGCTCGAACTGCAACAAGTGTTGACGCGCCTCGCGCGCGCGACCGCCGAAGCGATGAACGTGCGCGCGTGTTCGATTCGCTTGTTGAGCGATGACGGTGCGCGTTTGATTGTCGGCGGCGTGCACGGCTTGAGCGACGCGTACATTCAAAAAGGCGATCTCATCCTCGCACAAAATCCGCTCGCGCGCCAAGTGCTCGCCGGCGAAGTGATCGCGATTGCCGACATCGCAAATGATACGCGTTTGCAATACCCGGCGGAAGCCGCCGCCGAAGGAATTTGCGCGATGCTCTCCGCACCGCTCATCGGCAAACACGGACCGCTCGGTTTGATGCGCGCGTACAGCGTCGAGCGCGATCATTTCACCGCGAGCGACGCAAATTTTTTGACGACCATCGCGAGTCAGGGAAGCATCGCGATTGAGAACGCGCTCGCGTACCAACAACTCGGCAAACTCGATCAGATGAAATCGAAATTCGTGTTGACGGTTACGCACGAATTGCGCTCGCCGGTCAGCGTCGTGCAAAGTTTACTGCGAACCCTGCACGCGGGGTACGCGGGCGCGTTGAGCGAAACGCAACGCGACGCGGTCGAACGCGCCCTGCGCCGTTCCGACTTTTTGCAAACGCTGATTGACGATCTGCTCGCGCTCGCCGCCGGGAAAAGCGAACTGCGCGTCAACGAAGAACGCGTCCGCGTGCAACTTGGCGACGCGGTCGCGCGTGTCGTCGAACGCTTTCAAACGCCCGCACTGGAAAAACAGATCGCGCTTGAATGGCAGTGCGATTGCGGCGACGCGCCCATCGCGATTCGCGCGACCCAGGACGCGGTGGATCGCATTCTCAACAACCTGGTTTCGAACGCGCTCAAGTACACGCCCACCGGCGGACGCGTCGCGATCACATTGCGCCGCGCGGACGGCAACGCGCAAATTGAAATCGTGGACACGGGGATCGGAATTCCCGATGACGCGATGCCGCATCTGTTCGAAGAATTTTATCGCGCGCCGAACGCGCAACAATATGAAAAAGCAGGCACCGGGCTGGGGCTCGCGATCACGCACGACCTGGTCACGCGCTTCGGCGGACGCATCGCGGCGCATAGCAAACTCAACAAAGGCACAACGTTTGTCGTAACGTTTCCAGAAGACCCAAAGAGTTTGTAATTTGGCAATGTCCAATTCGCCACGCGAGATCACAAAGAACACAAAAGACAAATAATTTTCTTTGTGATCTTTGGTTCTTTCGTGGCAAATGAATTTGTGCGAGGCGCAAGTGTTTCTCCGCGTCTGGTACAACATCGGCTTGGGCGCAAAGATGGCGGTCATCGTCGTCATCGGCGTTGTTTCGCTCGTTACGCTGTTCGCGTACCTCGGCACCGCCGCGCTCGCCGAAAGCACGCAACGCACTCTGTAAGAGCGCGTCATCCTCGCGCAAACGGCGGCGCGTCACATTGATTATCTCCTCGCCAGCATCGAAAATAGTTTGACCGATACTGCCGCGCAAGCAGAATGGTCGGATCCAAGCCAGGTCAACGCGCTCCTCGATCACGCGCACGCGCGCCTAAAATTTTACGGCGCGCATCTTTTTCTCCTCGATCAAACCGGCGCGCTCGTCGCGGCGCGCCCCGCCATCACGTACACCATTTCATTCGATCATTTCGCGTCCGTCGCCGCCGCGCGCGATGGACAAGCGTTCGCGGTCTCGCGTTACAAACGTCCGCTTGATTCGATTGGCACCGCGACGATTGCGGTCGCGCCCGTGCGCGATGATTCAAAGCGTGTGATCGGCGCGCTCGTGCTGACGATTGATCTCGCGCAACGCGACAATAGTTTGTTCACGCATCCGATTGGTCTCGGCGAAACCGGGTATATGGATTTGGTGGATTTGGGCGGCATCATTCTCGCGAGCACGCGCGCGGAACGCGTCGAGCAAGTTAGTTATCACGGCACGAGTCTCGCGTGGATGATTCAAAATCGCCAGCAAATGGTTTCGACCTGTTACGATTGTCACCCGAATCCATCCGCACCGGCGCGGCGCGATGAAGTGCTCGCGTTCGCGCCGCTCGAACGCGCGGCGTGGGGCGTCACCGTGCATCAAAGCGAAGACGAAGTGTTCGCGGCGACGCGCGTTTTGCAATGGCGCATTTTCGCGCTGTTAATTATTTGTATCGGCGGCGCGCTCGCGCTCGTCTATCTCACGACGCGCAGTGTGATCGCGCCGACCCAGGATTTGACGCGCGCGACCGAACGCATCGCGACCGGCGATCTCGATACGCCGATTCGCGCGCGCGGGCGCGATGAGATCGGCGCGCTCGCGCAATCGTTCGAAGCGATGCGCGCGCGGTTGAAAGATTCGATCGCGGAAATTTCCGCCTGGAATCGCGAGCTCGATTCGCGCGTGCACGAACGTACCGCAGAATGTCGCGCCGCGAAAAACGAACTCGAAGAGTTGTACGGCGAATTACAACAGAAGGAACACGCGCGCAGTGAATTACTACACCGCGTTTTTTCCGCGCAAGAGGAAGAGCGCAAACGCATCGCGCGCGAACTGCACGACGAGACCGCGCAAGTGTTGACCGGGCTGGCGTACGCACTCGATCACGCCGCGGAGCAAACGACCGCGCCGGAAATTCAAGCGATGCTCGAACGGATGCACACGCTCGCCGAAACCGCGTTGCAAGAAATTCAGCGCATCATTCTCGATCTGCGTCCGACGATGCTCGATCATCTCGGCTTGATGCCCGCGTTGCGCTGGTACGCGCAAACGCGATTGGAAGTTCAAAATATCAAACTCACCATGCGCGAGATCGGCGCGCCGCGCCGCTTGCCGCCGCCGGTCGAAATCGCGCTGTTCCGTGTCGTGCAAGAAGCGATCAACAATATCGCGCGTCATTCGTTCGCGCGGCACGCGCATTGCGTTTTTGAATTTGACGCGGATCGCGTCGTCGTTCGCATCACCGACGACGGCATCGGGTTCGATCCAGGATCGATCACGCGCGCGGTGAACGGCAAGCGCGGCTTGGGCTTGATCGGAATGGAAGAGCGAATGAGCGCGATTGGCGGCGCGTTGCATTTGCGTTCAACGCCCGGCGGCGGCGCGGGGATTACGTTGATCGCGCCGGTGGAGGACACCGAAATAACAACGAATTAGCGAACCACAGATTTCACAGATTACACAGATTTTATTTTTGCGGAGCATCTGTGAAATCTGCGAAATCTGTGGTTGCAAGAGGATGCGATGGATAAAATTCGCGTCTTGATCGCGGACGATCACGCGATTGTCCGCGAGGGAATTTGTTTACTGCTCACGCGACACAAGTACATTGAAGTCGTCGGGCAGGCGACCGATGGCAGGCAAGCCGTCGCACGCGTCGCAGAACTGCGTCCCGATGTCGTGCTGATGGATATTACGATGCCGGAAGTGAGCGGCTTGGAAGCGACGCAAGAGATTCACAAAAAATTCCCGGCGACGCGTGTCCTGGTTTTGACGCAACATGAAAACAAGGAATTTATTTTTCCGCTCCTGCGCGCGGGCGCGGCGGGATACATTTTCAAACGCGCGCGCGCGCAAGAATTGATCGGCGCGATTCGCGCGGTCTTTGCACAAGGCGCGTACTTGCCGCCCGAGGTCGCGCACGCGGTCGTGGACGCACTCGCGCAACCGGCGAGTGAAGCACGCGCCGGTTCGATCTTGTCCGAACGTGAAAAAGAAATCGTGCGCTTGGTCGCGGAAGGATTGAGCAGTCGCGAAATCGCGGAACGTTTGACGATCAGCGCGAAAACGGTCGAGACGCATCGCGCGAATGTGATGGAAAAAATCGGCGCGCACACGACTGCCGAGTTAATCAAGTACGCGATTCGGGAGGGACTGGTGAAGGCGTAAAGTGAAGAGATTTAGAGATTGGAGATTGGAGATTGGAGATTAAAAACCCGGAAGGTGCGTCTTCCGGGTTTTTGTATTTTTCAATACGGATTTTTCCCCTCCCCGAATACCGACTTTCCCTGATCCACATTTCGCTCTGCGCGTGATACATTCATCCTGGAATGTAATCTCTCAATCTCTCAATCTCTAATCTCCAATCTCTAAACCAGGAGGATGCCATGCCTCACCTCTCGCGCAGACAATTTCTGCAAATCTCTGCCAGTGTGAGTGGAAGTTTGCTATTGCCGAATATCGCGCACGCGGCGGGCGACGAAGATTTTCCACTCCACAAACGCGTCGGCGAACTTGCGACGATTTGCCCGTACTGCTCGTGCGGGTGCGGTCTCGTGATCGCGACCGACGAGCACGGACACATTAGCAACGTCGAAGGCGATCCGGAAAATCCGATCAATCGCGGCATCCTGTGTCCGAAAGCCATCGCCGTGCGTCAGCTCGCGAACAGTCCGCTCCGACTCGGCAAAGTAAAATATCGCGCGCCCGGTTCCGATCACTGGGAAGACAAAACCTGGGAGTGGACGATTGACACAATCGCGCAACGCGTTCGCAAAGCGCGCGATGAAAGTTTTGTGCGAACGATCAAGGTCAACGACAAAGATGTGATCGTGAATCGCACCGAAGGCATCGCATGGCTCGGCGGCGCGGCGAACAACAACGAAGATTGTTACCTCGCGACCAAACTGATGCGCGCGCTCGGCGTGGTGTACCTCGAACACCAGGCGCGGCTCTGACACTCGGCGACGGTGGCCGGTCTCGGCCCCACATTCGGTCGCGGCGCGATGACGAACGATTGGATTGACCTCAAAAACGCGGATGTCATTTTCATCATCGGCGCGAATCCCGCGAGCAATCACCCCGCCTCGTTTAGTTGGATTAACGACACGCGCGAACGCGGCGCAAAATTGATCGTCGTGGATCCGGCGTACACGCGAAGCGCGGCAACCGCCGATGTGTACGCGCCTCTGCGACCCGGCACGGACATTGTGTTTCTCGGCGCGCTGATCAATTACGCGATTGAAAATAAATTGTACCACGAAGAGTACATCAACGCGTACACGAACGCGCTCACGCTGATCAGCGCCGATTACAAAGGTCCCGCCGAACTCGACGGACTTTTTACCGGGTTCGACGCGGAGAAAAAATCGTACGACAACACAACCTGGAAATATCAAATCGAAAAAGTGAAAGACGCGGCAGGCAACGATGTGAACGTTCCGAAACAAGCGACATCGCTCGACACGCCGAACACGGTTTTCGCGATTCTCAAAAAACATTTCGCGCGCTACACGCCGGAACTGGTCGAACGCATCTGCGGCACGCCGCGCGAAAAATTTTTAGAGGTCGCGAAAACTTTTTGCGCGACCGGCGCGGCGGACAAATCGGGAACGATTTTGTACGCGATGGGACAAACGCAACACACGGTCGGCACGCAAAACGTTCGCATTATGGCGATGCTTCAATTACTGCTCGGCAACATCGGGATTCCCGGCGGCGGCGTCAACGCGTTGCGCGGCGAATCGAACGTGCAGGGTTCAACCGATTTCGCGTTGCTCTACCAGGATTTGCCGGGCTATCTCGGCGCGCCAACCGATCGCCATCCCGATTTCAAAACGTACGCGGCGAAATTCGATACAACCTCGTACTGGATCAACGGTCCGCGCTTTGTTGTGAATTTGCTCAAAGCGTGGTACGGCGACGCGGCGAAACCGGAAAATAATTACGCGTACGATTATCTCCCCAAAACGAGCGGCAACTATTCCTGGATTCCATTGTTCCAAGCGATGGGCGCGGGAAAAATCAAAGGGCTGTATTGTATGGGCATGAACCCGGCAGTGTCGGGTCCCAATTCGCGAATGGAACGGCAGTCGCTCGCGAATCTTGATTGGCTCGTCGTGATGGATTTGTTCGAAACCGAGACTGCGAGTTTCTGGCGCGCGCCCGGCACGGATCCGAAAAATATCCAGACGGAAGTTTTCCTCTTGCCCGCGCTCGACGCGATGGAAAAAGTCGGTTCGATTGTAACGAGCGGACGGCGCATTCAATGGCGACCGCGCGTCGCGCTCGGACCAGGTCAAGCGCAAAGCGATGTTTGGATTCTCGACCGGCTCGCGCAGGCGATCAAAAAAATTTACCAGAGCTCGCCGGAAACGCGCGATCTGCCGATTCGCGATTTGACCTGGTTTTACGGCGAAGGCACCGATCCCGATCCGGAAATTGTCGCGCGCGAGATCAGCGGTTACGCGATCGATGATGTCAAGGACGCGAGCGGCGCAGTGATTCTCGCGAAAGGCGCGTTGCTTCCTGCGTTCGCGACCATCGCGTCCGCCGCGAATTACGACGCGATCGCGTGCGGCAATTGGTTGTACGCCGGTTATTTCGCGCCGGCGGATGATGGGCGCGGCATCTGGCAACCGGCGGCGCGGCGACGCGGTCAAAAAGATCCGGGCAACCTGGGTTTGTTTCCGTACTGGGGATTTACGTGGCCCGCGAATCGGCACATTCTCTACAATCGCGCGTCCGCGCGCCCGGATGGATCGCCCTGGGTCGAAAGCAAAAAATTGATCTGGTGGGACGCGGCGCAGAAAAAATGGGTTGGGTATGACGTGCCTGATTTTACCGCGACCAAAGCGCCGGATGCAAAAGCCGTGATCGGCGGCGCGGGACTCGCGGCGCAATCTGGGACGGACGCGTTCCTGATGAAAGCCGACGGCAAGGGCTGGCTGTTCGCGCCGACCGGGTTGAGCGAGGGACCTTTGCCGGAACATTACGAACCGATTGAATCGCCGGTAACGAATTGTTTGTCCGGCTGTAACACAAATCCCGTTGTTAAAATCTGGGCGACGAACCAGGACAAACCCATCGGCGACCGAATCGGTTTGTGTGAACAATTCCCGGTGATCTGCACGACGTTCCGACTCGGCGAACATTGGCAAGCCGGCGCAATGTCGCGCACACTGCCCTGGCTCGCGGAAATTCAACCCGAGCTGTTCGTGCTGATCGGCAAAGAACTCGCGGCGGCGCGCGGAATCGCAAACGGCGCGCGCGCAAAAATCATTTCCGCGCGCGGCGAGATCAGCGCGGTCGCGATGGTAACCGCCCGAATGAAACCGCTCATCATCAACGGCAAGTCGGTCGAGATGGTTCGCATTCCTTGGCATTGGGGCTGGGAAGGTCTCGCGACCGGCGATTGCGTGAACGATCTCACGCCGCACGTCGGCGATGCGAACACAATGATCCCGGAATACAAGGCATTCTTGGTGGATGTGCAAAAAGCATAGTGCCATAGTAAGTTAGTGCAATAGTGCGATAGTTGGCAATTCAACTAACTCACTATTGCACTATCGCACTATTGCACTGTCGGAGGCGATGATGAGTAGATACGCAATGCTTATTGACGAAACGCGATGCACCGGTTGTCGCGCGTGCCAGGTCGCGTGCAAACAGTGGAACGATTTGCCCGGCGAGCAGACGCGCAATCGCGGCACGTACACAAATCCGCCCTCGCTCTCGGCGACGACGTGGAGTTTGATCGAGTTCAAAGAGATCGAAACCGGCGACAAGGTTGGGTTTTATTTTTTGAAACGCGGGTGTATGCACTGCGAACATCCCGCGTGCGCGTCCGTGTGTTTGGTCGGCGCGTTGCACAAAACGCCGGAAGGTCCCGTCGTCTACGACGATGCAAAATGTATCGGCTGTCGCTATTGCATCGCGACTTGTCCGTTCGGAATCCCAACGTTCGATTGGGACAAGGGCTTGCTGAACAACGCGCTCATTCGCAAATGCGAATTTTGCGTGGATCGCGTTTCGAATGGACTGACGCCCGCGTGCGCGAAATCTTGTCCGTCGCGTGTGATCGCGTTTGGCGAACGCGAACACCTGATCGCGCAAGCCGAAACGCGCATCGCGAAAAACCCGGACAAGTACGTCAAACATATTTACGGCAAAGATGAAATCGGCGGCACTTCGATTATGTACTTGTCGTCTGTTCCATTCGATCAGCTCGGTTTGCCAAAACTCGGCACTGCGCCAGTAACGACGCTCAGCGAGCAAGTGATGGAGTACACGGTTCCGTTCGCGCTCGCGTGGGGCGCGACGCTCGCCGGGGTTGCCGCGCTCGTGCGCTTTCGCAATCGCGGCGCGTCAAAAGGACACGGAGACACGGAGACGCGGTGACACGGTGACCGATCGCCGTGTCACCGTGTCGCCGCGTCACCACGTCAATCCAAAAGGAGGCACGATGCAATTCATTCGACGCCATCCACTCGCGATCATCCTGGTCGCGCTCGTCGCGTTCGGTGTGATCGTCGCGCTCGCGCGTTACTGGGCGGGCATCGGCGCGATCAGCAATTTGAGCGACGCGTATCCCTGGGGCTTGTGGATCAGTTTCGATTTGTTGTGCGGCGTCGCGCTCGCGTCCGGCGCGTTCACCACCGCGTTCGCGGTGCACATTTTTCAACTCGAACGGTATCGCCCGGTTTTGCGTCCCGCGATTCTCACCGGCTTTCTCGGTTACGTGATGGTGATCGTCGCCCTGCTCGTTGACCTGGGGCGCCCCGAACGCATCTGGCATCTGATCGTTTTTTGGAATCCGCACTCGGTGATGTTCGAAGTCGGTTGGTGCGTGATGTTGTACACCGCGGTGCTCGCGCTCGAATTTAGCCCGCTCGTGTTCGAACGTTTGCGTTGGCGCGCGCCGCTCGCGATCATCCACCGGCTTACCATCGTCCTGGTTATTCTCGGCACGCTCCTCTCGACCTTGCATCAATCATCGCTCGGTTCGCTCTTTCTCGCGATGCCGACCAAAGTGCATCCGTTGTGGTTCTCCGCGTTTCTGCCGTTGTACTTTTTTCTCACCGCGCTTGCCGTCGGTCCCGCGATGGTGATTCTCGAATCGTCTATCAGCGCGCGCGTGTTGAAACGCGGTTTGGAAACGGATGTGATTGGCGGACTCGCGCGCGCGATTCCGTTCGCGCTCGGCGCGTACCTCGCGATCAAAATCGTTGACCTCACGCTCGCGAACAAATGGGCGGCGGCGTTTCGCGATGGAATGAGCGCGCTGTTTTGGATCGAAATCATTTTCGGCGTGATCGCGCCGATGATTTTGTTCGCGCGCGCATCCGTGCGGCACAGTGCCGCGCGATTGTTGCTCGGCGCGTCGCTCGTGATCGCGGGCATCGTGCTGAATCGTTTCAATGTGAGTTTGATCGGCTGGGCGCGTCCGAATGAAGGATGGTATGCGCCGCATCTTTTGGAATTTGCGATCACATTCGGCATTGTTTCCGCGGGCGTTGTCGCGTACGGACTCGTCGCAAAATTCTTGCCGCTCTTCGCGGACGAACCCGCGCCCGCACCCAGCCCGGCAGAATAATTATTTTGCCAATAAATTTTCGCCACAGAGTTCACAGAGAACACAGAGGAAAAAATATCTCTGTGAACCCTGTGATCTCTGTGGCGTCTTTGACTATGATTAAAGATCGCCGATTCTGGTTGATCGTGCTCGCGTTCGGCGTGATTGCGCTCGCGCATTATTTTTCGCCGCAAGAACGCGCGCTCGGCGCGTACACACTCGGCAGGCACACGGTCGAACGCATCGCGTTTATTTTGCCGATCATCGGCGCGACCTGCTTCTTCGGTCAACGCGGCGGATCGCTCGCGCTCGCGCTCGCGTTTGTCGCGATGTTGCCGCGCGTGTTTTTCGTTTCGCCGCACCCCGCCGACGCGTTGCTCGAAACGTGCGCGGTCGCGCTCGTCGGTTACGCGGCCGTGTGGGCAATCGAAACGCAAGCGCGCGAAAAACGATTGCGCCAACAATTGGGCGCGCAACTCGAACGCGCGTATCGGCGTTTGCAAATGTTGTACGCCACCGCGCAAACGCTCAACTCGACGCTCGAATTGCAAACCGTGTTGGATCAACTCGCGCGCGCGACCGCGCAAGTGTTGAATGTGCGCGCGTGTTCGATTCGCCTGCTCGATGAAACCGGCGCGCGGTTGAATGTCGCGGCGGCACACGGCTTGAGCGACGCGTACATTCAAAAGGGCGCTCTCATTCTCGCGCAAAATCCGCTCGCGCGCGCGGTGCTCGCGGGCGAGGTGATCGCGATTGATGATGTCGCGCGCGACACGCGTTTGCAATATCCGACGCACGCGATTGCGGAAGGTATTCGCGCGATGCTCTCCGCGCCGCTGATCGGCAAACGCGGCGCGCTCGGTTTGATTCGCGCGTACAGCAGCGAGCCCGCGCATTTCAGCGCGGAGGACGCGACGTTTCTTTCCGCGATCGCGAGCCAGGGCAGCATCGCGCTGGAAAACGCGCTCGCGTACCGGCAACTCGGCAAACTCGATCAAATGAAATCCGCGTTCGTGTTGACGGTTACGCACGAACTGCGTTCGCCGGTCGGCGTCGTGCAAAGTTTACTGCGAACACTGCGCGGCGGTTTCGCCGGCGAATTGACCGATCAGCAACGCGAGGTGTTGGATCACGCCTTGTGCCGCGCGGATTTTTTGCAAACGCTCATCACCGATCTGCTCGATCTCGCCGCGGGCAAAAGCGAGTTCGATGGCGCGGCGCGCGCGCCCGTCGCGTTGCGCGATGTGGTCGCGGATGTCATCGCGCGCTTTCAAATTCCGGCGGAAGAAAAAGAATTGCATTTGCAAGCGCATTGCAGTGACGCGCCCCTCGCGATTCTCGCGACGCGCGACGGCGTGGATCGCATTCTGACGAATCTCGTCGCGAACGCGTTGCGCTACACGCCGGCGGGCGGACGCGTCGCGGTGAAGGTGGGGCGCGCGAACGATCACGCGCAAATCGAAATCGCGGACACCGGGATTGGGATTCCCGATGATGCGATGAAACATTTGTTTGAGGAATTTTATCGCGCGCCGAACGCGCAGGCGTGGGAACGGCACGGCACCGGCTTGGGCTTGGCGATCACGCGCGACCTGGTCAAGCGGTTCGGCGGTTGTATCGCGGTGCAAAGCAAGCTCGGCGCAGGCACGACATTTGTCGTAACGTTTCCGGTGGTTGAATCCGCGTAGGGCGAATTTGTGCAGAGCGATTGATGAAAGCCGCGGGGAAAAAGACCTTTTCACGGTAGGGTGCAAAGTGCGGCAAAAAAACTTCCAGGTCGCTTGCGCGAAACCTGGAAGTTTTTTATTTCTGCGATTACGGCGCGACCGGCAGATTCGCGGTCTTCCACGCGTTCAAACCACCGGCGAGGTTCTTGACGTTAGTGTAACCCAGCATGTTCAACGCGACGATGGACATCATCCCGCGATGACCGCTCGCGCAGATCAAAACGACCGGCGCGGTTTTGTCGGCGGGCAATTTGTCGAGCGATTTGATGAGTGTGCGAACCGGCACGTTGACCGAACCTTCGATTTTGCCGGTCGCAAATTCACTGGCTTCGCGCACATCAATCAACGCGACTTTGGTCGCTTTGATTTGATCGTTGATCGCGGCGGGTTGTGTGTTGTTGTAACCATCCGGCAAACCCGTAAAGAATTTGTCGAGCGCGGCGACCAGGTCTTTGTCGGCGTCAATCGCTTTGCCAGCCACTGGCGCGGCAGGTTGACCTTCGGTCTTGATCGGCAAGTTCGCGGTCTTCCACGCGCCGAAACCGCCTTGCAGGTTCTTGACGTTCGTGTACCCCAACAACTGCAAAGCAACCATACCCATCGGCGAGCGCACACCGCTCCCGCACATCACGAGGATGGGCGCGGCTTTGTCGGCGGGCAGTTTGTCCAGGTTCTTGATCAGCGTGCGGGTCGGGATGTTGGTTTCGCCTTCCACCCAACCGTTCGTCGTGATTTCACTGGCTTCGCGCATGTCGAGCAAGAAGGTCTTGGTCGCTTTCATTTGATCGTTCGCGGCGGCGGGCGCGACATTGTAGTAACCGTCTGGAATCGCGGAAAAGTATTTGTCGAGCGCGGCTTTCGCGTCGAACGCGGCGGCGGGTGCGCCGACGATGGGCAGGTTCGCGGCTTTCCAACCATTCAAACCATTGGCAATGCTTTTGACATTGGTGTAACCAAGCATTTGCAAAGCCATCGTTGCGATACCACCACGATGCCCGCTGGCGCAAGTCACAATGATGGGAGTCGCTTTGTCACTGGGCAATTTGTCGCCCTTGAGGAGCGCGCGGATGGAAATGTTGATCGAACCTTCGATGTAACCACCCGACGTAAATTCGCTGGGTTCGCGCACATCAATCAACGTGACCTTGGTCGCTTTCATTTGATCGTTCGCGGCAGGCGCTTGAATCGCGCTCCACCCGTCCGGCATCGCGGAAAAATACTTGTCGAACGCGGCGAACAAATCCTTGTCCACTTCAGGCGCTTTACCTGCGGCGGGCATTGCCGGCGAGCCAGTCGTCACGACGGGCAAGTTCGCGGTTTTCCAACCGCGAATACCACCCGCCATACTTTTGACATTGGTATAACCCAGCATGTGCAAAGCCGCCATTGCCATTGCGCCGCGATGACCACCTGCGCAGGTCGTGACAATCGGTTGATCCTTGGCCGGCAGTTTATCCAGGTTCTTGATGAACGAGCGAACCGAAATGATCGCCGATCCTTCGATGTATCCATCTGTCGCAACTTCGCTTGCTTCGCGCAGGTCGAGGATGAACACTTTGGTCGCCTTCATCTGATCGCTAACGGCGGCGGGTTGAATCGTGCCGAAACCATCCGGCAACGCGGCGAGGTACTTGTCGAGCGCGGCTTTGACATCGAACGCGGCGACGACCGGCTTGGTCGGCTCAGGCGCTTTCGTTGGCGCGTCCGTTGGTTTTGGCATGTCCGTCGCTTTCGGCGCGACGGTCGGCAACGGCTTGGTCGGTTCAGCCGTCGGCGTCGCGCACGCGACGGCGGCGATTGCGAGAACGAACAACATCGCAATCAGCAAAAATTTTTTCACGTTCATTTTTCCTTCTCCTCTTTTTTTGGAATCGCGTTTCCCTTATTTCCTTTATTTCCCTTATTTCCGTTTGAAGGAAATGAGGGAAATCAGGGAAATCAGGAAACGATTTTTTACAGAAAACTCAACAACCCGGCGTACACAATCACAAAACGCAACGCGACGCCGCCGGTGAGTTTGAGTAACGGCGGCACGCGCGCCGGGACGAACGCGAGCGGGCGTTTGAGCGCGTCGAACGATTCGATGGTTGCTGGGACGATCAAGCCGAGCAGGACGACGACGCCCCAGAACAGCGCGGCGAAAATTCCGTTGAACAACACGCCGCCCGCGCGTTGATCGCCTTGCGCGCCGTAAATCATGTTGATCGCGTACGCGAGCAAAAAGATTAATTCGACGCCGCACGTCAAAACCGAAAACGGCACGAGCAGTTCGTGTTCGTCGTGCGGGATGAACAAGCACAGGAACGCGCCGCCGCTCGCGAGACCGGAAATCAGGAACAAGGGCGCGATGACGGAACTGTTCCACAACGGTCGCGACGGAATCGAGCTGAGCAAAATGCCGGTGTAGAATCCGACGCCGATGCCGAGCAGGATGCTGGCAAGCGAAATGGTTGTGTCGTGCTTGTGCGCGAATTGCGCGAGCGCGTACAGCGCATTCCATTTCCATTCGAGCAAGCGCACCAATGCCGACGGCTTTTTGATGATGGCTTCTTTCGCTTCTTCAACATCTGTAGGAATCGGTTGAAAAAGTTTCGCACCCAGGATTGTGGTCGCGCGCGGCGCGGGAATCACCGACACAAATTTCAGCGCAAGCACGATCATCGCGAACAACAAAATCCACGCGCCCCACGACATCGGACTCGTGAGTTGGAACGTCGTGTAAAATCGCCACACGTTGATCTTGTTCGAGAGGTCGAACAGCAAGAACAACATTCCGATTCCCAGGATTGGCAACGCGGTGAGATTGCTAATCAACAACGCGCGTTGAAATTTTTGCGCGGCGACCAGGTTGAGCGCGCCGCCAAAAATCATCAACCCTGCGACCAAGCCGCCGAGAAAAAGATACACTGCGATTTCCCAGCCCCAGGTTGCCATATTCGGAAACGTCATTGCGTTCGCGCCGGTTAGTGTTATTTCTGGCATTGTCATTTTTCCTTCGAGGTTGGATGTTGGACGTTGGACGTTGGAGGTTGGAGATTGGATGTTAGAGGTTAGATTCCAACTTCCAACTTCCAACTTCCAATTTCCAACTTCCATCATTCTCCCGCGTGCAACTCCGACATCACAGAAATTTTTCCATCTTCCGAAACCGTGTTCGTGAATTTCGAATTGAGATAAAACAGTTTCGGACGCGCGCCGGTTTCCGGCTTCCACACATCCGAACGTTTCGCGGCGACGAGCGCGGCGCGCACATAACTGTTCGGCTCGTCGAGATCGCCGAACGCGCGCGCGCCGGTCGGACAGGTTTCGACGCACGCCGGCATTTTTCCGTCGCGAACGCGATGCTCGCAAAAAGTACACTTGTCGGTGTAACCGCCTTCGGGATGAATGAACCGCATCGAGTACGGGCACGCGGTGACGCACGCTTTACAACCGGTGCATTTCGCGGGGTCAACCAGCACGATGCCCGCGTCGTTTATGTACGTCGCGCCGGTCGGACAGACCGGGACGCACGGCGCGTTTTCGCAATGGAAACATTGCTCCAAGCGAAACTCGCCTTGCAAATTCGGAAACGCGCCGATGACGGTCGTTCGCATTCGCAAACGATAATGTCCGAGCGGCACTTCGTTTTCGGTTTTGCACGCGACGATGCACGCCTGACAGCCGATGCATCGTTCGAGATCAATTGCCATTGCCAAGCGAGCCATCGTTACGCCTCCTTCACGAGTTTAACGAAATTGACCCGCAAGCCCGCGCCGCCGCTGATCGGATCGAGTTTGTATTTGGTTTGTAACATCGCGTCGCTCGCGCCGCGTTTATGCGCGCGCTTCATTCCCGGCGTGTCGTGTCCGAAACCGTGAACCATAAACACACAATCCTTGCGAATGCGTTGCGTCGCTTTCACTTTTACCGGACCCGATTTCGCGCCGTCCTGGTTTTCGATCATCACGCGTTGTCCGTCCGCGATGTCGAGTTGCTTCGCCACATCCGCGTTGAGCCACACTTCATTTTCCGGCATCAACTCGTTGAGGAGCGGCGTGTTTTGCGTGCGGCTGAATGTGTGTACCGGCGAACGCCCGTACAACAATCGGAAAAATCCGGCGGGCGCATCCGGCGTTGGTTCGTACTTGGGCAGTGGATCGAGTTTCGATTTTTCCAACGCGTCCGAGTACAACTCGACCTTGCCGCTCGCCGTTGTGAACGGCGAGCCGCCTTCCTTTTCAAAATCCGCGAGATACGGTTTTCCCGGTTGGCGCGCGATGCCATTTTGCGCGCGCATTTTTTCAACGCTCAACCCGATGGATTTCAAACGTTCGTTGAGATATTCTTCCGCGTTTTTCCATTTGAAAAAATCGTCGAGACCCAAACGCAAACCGAGTTCGCGAATCATCCACCACGCCGGTTTCGTTTGCGCGTACGGCTCGACCGCCGGTTCGCGCAGAGCGATGTACGGCGTCTTGTGTCCGCAGACCCAGAGTTCGTCGTAGCGTTCGAGATACGTCGCTTCCGGCAAAACGACATCCGCCCACGCAATATGATCTTGCGGCAGTGTGTCAATCGCCATCACGAAATCCAAATTTTTCAACGCTTGTTTTGTGCGCGGCACATTCGGAAGCGTGTGGAACAAGTTGCATCCGTACGCAATCAATCCTTTGATTGGGTACGGCTTGCCGGTAATCATCGGCTCGACGAGTTCTTGAATCGCCGTGCCGCCGCGCAAGAATTTTTCGCGCAAGCCGTCCGCGCGCGCCTTGCCAGTCGGTCCGAGAGGCAGACCTGCCTCTTCCCCAGGGGCAGACGCTCAGCCACCCGCGCCGCTCGCGGCGGCAAAGGGCGGATGCGGAATTTCTTCGATGTACGGCGATTTGTTGAAATACAATCCGCCGGGGCGACCATACGATCCGAGCAATCCCAGGATGATGTACACCGCGCGCATTCTCTGCGTGTCGTTGCCGTACCAAACGACGTGGCGACCTGGCACGATCACCGAGTTCGGGCGATTGCGTCCGAGTTCGCGCGCAGTCGCGCGAATTTTTTCTGCCGGGATATCGGTAATTTTTTCCGCCCACTCCGGCGTGAACTCTTTGACGTACGCCGCGAGTTTATCAAAACCGGTTGTCCATTTTTGAATGAACTCGGCATCAATCATTTTTTCCGCGATCAGCACGTTCGTCCACGCGAGCAGTAACGCGGTGTCTGTCCCAGGTTTGATCGGCAACCAAAAATCGGCTTTCATCGCGGCGGATGAATAGCGCGGATCAACGACGATCAGTTTCGCACCGTTCGCGCGCGCGGTCGCCAGGTCTTGCATCATCGTGTTGCGCGCGTCCTCGCCGATGTGCGTGCCGATCAAAACGATGCACCGCGAATTTTCCCAATCCACCGGTTCGTGATTGCCCAGCGCGCGCCCGGTCGTGAGGATGGATGCTTCTTCGCGCGGGGCAGTGCACATCGAGACGGAGGGTTTCGCGGAATTGACCGTGCCGAATGCTTGCGCGAAATAATCGGTGAACCAATAATCGCCGGAGGTGTGACCGAAAATCGCGAGCGATTCGGGTCCATATTTTTCTTTCAACGCTTTTAGTTTTTGCGCGCTGTAATCGAGCGCTTCGTCCCACAACGCGTTTTTGAATTTTCCTTCGCCGCGTTCGCCGACGCGAATCAGCGGTTGCTTGAGTCGGTCGGGATCGGAATTGAACGACACGCCGGCTTGCCCGCGCGCGCACAACATCCCGCGCGATTTTGGATCGTGCGGATTGCCGTCAATTTTGTAGACGCGCCCGTCCACCGATTTCACGACGACGCCGCAACGCCAGGGACAAATATCGCAATAGTTGTACGTAATTTTGATTTCACCTTTGCGATACCAGGGCGCGGGCATTCCGAATCGCGTCAGTCCTTCGCCAATCGATCGGATCGCGCGATCAGCGAACAACAACGCGCCGACGCCGATTGCGGAACCTTTCAAAAATCCGCGGCGCGAAATTTTGGATGATTGATTCATTGCCGCCTTTCTTCAGAAT